>Ga0153944_1000065_pt1 | contig 42826 bp, 35 predicted proteins | sample TSNJ028MetaG_FD_104703 | JGI IMG/M metagenome (GOLD analysis project Ga0153944, IMG submission 104703) | Attine ant fungus gardens microbial communities from New Jersey, USA - TSNJ028 MetaG | ecosystem: Host-associated > Fungi > Mycelium > Unclassified | place: USA: New Jersey, Wharton State... | reverse complement strand
CCATCCACTACATCGATAACATGCCAGCGAAAACTGCGAAACCGTTCGCCGAGATCATCCTGCCCCATTACTTCCTCCGTATTTCCGGAAATCTGCAGACGGTTACGGTCCACTACCGCACAAAGGTTATCCAACCGGTAGTGTCCGGCTGCCATTGCGCCTTCCCAGACAGAGCCTTCAGCCAGCTCTCCATCGCCCATAACAGTATAGACCCGGTAATCCCGCTGATCCATCTTGCCCGCCAGAGCCATTCCCACACAGACCGAAAGTCCGTGTCCGAGAGAACCGGAGTTCATCTCAATGCCCGGCAGTTTATTGTTAGGGTGACCAATATACGGGGATCCGAATTTACTGAATTTACTGATGACTTCTTCGATATCCAAGAAACCTTTTGCCGCCAGCACCGCATAATAGGCCTCAGTCGAATGCCCTTTACTCATAACAAATTTATCACGGTCCGGATCATCCTGATTCGCCGGGCTGATATTCATCTGATCAAAGTAAAGCACGGTCAGAATCTCCATTACACTCATATCTCCGCCGATATGGCCGCCTTTACCAGCAATAATCATGCGGATCGTATCTTTTCTCAGGTCATATGCCAGGCTGCTTAATGCTTTCATTTCTCATCCTTCTTTCTTTTTTCATTCGCCGCGCAGATAAGCTTTTACTTCCTCTTCGATGGGATCGTAGAGATCCGGAGTAATCCCGATATACTTGCAGGCTTCGTAGAGAACCGGAACCACATTCCGGTGGATTCCTACGCAGTGATGAATATATGGGCCTTCCACAATTTTGGCTTCCAGTCGTTTAATATTGTCTACTTCCACCCAGAGATAGGTTCCCATTCCCTTCGGTCCATCCACCCCTTTGGCGTGGCCCAGCAGCATCGAGTACTCTCCATTATCACCGTCAAACCGGACCAGCGATACATCTCCGTGTTTTGCTTCGGCGGTAATACTTCCCGGATGGTCAAAAGCCAGCGGATAGGTCAGTCTGGCCCGTTCTTTAGCAACCGATATCGGCCATGGACCACAGTGCTGCAGCAATTCGCCATTTGCTATATCCGGATGGCGGATGGTCCAGTCGGCGAAGAAGCTTCTGGCCTCACCCATTCCCGCCGCTTCTACTAAAAGGGATGTGACCGCGCCGTGAATATCGGTTTCACACACAACCGGAATGCCTTCATCATTCAGCAGCGCATTCGCCGCACAGGGCATAATACCCAGCTCACTCTGCAGCTGATTCCAACATTGAATAGCAATCGCTTTACAGCCATACTTCTTTGCCAGATTCTTCATTGCCACTTTCAGCGCCGCAACATTCTCCAATTCATTATCTTTGATGCAGATCTCCATATTATCCCGGCAATACCGGATAACCTTTTCTACTTCCGTCTTTTCTCCCTTAACTTTATTCACTTCATCGGTCAGTTCCGGCATCGGAATCGGTGAAAGCTGAATGTTGAAACGTTCCAGCAGCTCTCCTTCATTGCACATAGTCGTCCAGAAATCAAAAGGCCTGGTAGATATCTGCAGAATTCTGATATTTTTAAAGGCCCTGACCACATTACAGACTGCCAGGAAGTCACGTAAACCACGTTCAAATACCGGATCGTCTAATCTGCAGTTGGTCATATATGTAAATGGTATACGGAATCTTCTGAGCACCTTCCCGGTTGCAAATAATCCACACTGGGTATCCCGAAGGCGCGTGCCATCCGCCTGGGGCCGCTCATCCAGCGGTCCCCACAGCAGCACCGGTACATCTAATTCCCTGGCCAGCCGGGCGCATTCATACTCGGTACCAAAATTACAGTGGGGCAAAAACAGTCCATCTACTTTTTCTTTTTTAAATTTAGCGGCGATCCGATACATATCCTCATCATTATAGAGAAGTCCTTCGGAATTGATATCGGTAATATCGACAAAGTCAATTCCCAGCTCCTTTAATCGATCGGCCGTAAGCCCCCTGAATTTAATCGCATCCGGAGCACTGAAAATACTTCTTCTGGTAGGGGCATACCCTAACTTAATTCTGTCCATGACTTTTCTCACCTTTCTTTTTGAAATTACTTTCTGACATCCTGTACACTGTCCCGTTCAATAAAGTCGGTACATACTTCTATTTTGGTCTTAGCTGTTCCAATACGGTTGATGATCTCATGCATCTTCCTGACCGCAGTTGCCCCCATTTCCGGCTTTGATACCCGGATGGTGGTCAGCCTGGGGGAAACAATTTCGGCAAAAGGCAGATCATCAAACCCGACGATGGAAATATCCTGCGGAATCTGGTATCCATACTCCTGCAGAGCCTTCATCGCTCCCAAAGCAATCATGTCATTATCGGCAAAATATGCGGTCGGCAGTTCCGGCTTATCGGCCAGGAACCTCGCCATATCACTATAAGCGCCATCCATATTGGTGGCTAATGTAATTGTATAATCAGAATTCACCGCCAGCCCGGACAACTGCAGAGCTCTTTTATATCCGATCGCCCGGCCTCTGAACGCCTGAATCCTGAATTCGCCACGCAGATAACCAATTCTTCTATGCCCTTTTGCAATCAGATACTGAGTTGCTACCCTTGCTGAATCTTCATTGTTAATCAACACTCCATTAAACTCCATACTGGGATCAAAATAATCAAACAGCAGAAACGGACACTGTGCCCCCCGGTAAATATTTATATCATTACCCATTAATTCCGTTCCCAGCAGAATGACTGCAGCATCAGTATAGCGCAGTATCTGCATAACCTGTTCCTCATACCCTGGGATGCCTGGTTCCAGATGGGAGATCACCATCTCATATCCTAACTTCCGGCATTCCTTCTGGGCTCCGTCGATCAAAAGATTAAAAAATGGTGAATCATCAATAATCTTGCCGTTTCTTCTATAAATCACAAATTTTATTTTGTTGATCCGGTCTTCCGGGATATATCCCAGTTCCCTGGCCACTCTAAATATCTCAGAAGCGGTGGATTCATTCACGCCCTTTTTATTGTTCAGCGCGTTCGATATAGTCGCCGATGAAAATCCGGTAGCTTCACTTATCATTTTCAGGCTTACTTTCATTTCCACCACCTCTTATATTCAAACATGTTTTCAGTATAAATATTTTAGATAAAATTTCAATAGTATTTTAGATTTTACAATAATAATTGTGTTATATGCAACATTTTTTACTTAATATTTTGTACTATTTGACCATAAAATTGCCCTTTTAAATATTTTTCCCCTTTCTTTGATATAAACTTTTATATAAATATTTATATAAATATTCATTATTATGCCAGCTAAAAATTTTGAAATTCACCTCTTGACCTTCCCCAACTTACACCGAAATCTATTACCCAATCAAGAAATAAGGAAAATAAAATAAAGCCATGCATCATTCAGAGTTATTGACCTGAATATGCATGGCTTTTGCCTTCATCTTATCTCACGGACACTTTCACGTTCCACAAATTCTGTGCAGGCACTTATTTTTAATTTACTGCGCCCCGGATTTTTAATCATTTCATTCATCCGCCGCACCGCAGTAATCCCCATCTCCTGCTTAGACACCCGGATGGTCGTCAGGCGCGGTGTCGTAATCTCACAGAAGGGAAGGTCATCAAAGCCAATAATAGAAACATCCTCCGGCACCTTATAACCAAACTCCTGCAGGGCTTTCATCGCGCCCAGTGCAACCATATCATTATCAGCAAAAAATGCCGTCGGCAGCTCTGGACCGCGTTTCAACGCCTTCTTCATATTCTCATATGCGCCTTCCATTTGTGTGTCCAGAGTAAATGTATATTTATGATCCACTTCTAAGCCGTGGTTACTCATCGCTCTGGCATAACCGACCGCCCGGGAGCGAAACGCCTTAATGCGTAAATCACCGCGAAGATAGCCGATCCTCCTATGCCCTTTATCGATCAAATAATTTGTTGCTACCCGGGCTGAGTCAGCATTATTGATCAATACACCGTCAAACAGCATGTCCGGTTCAAAATAATCAAACAGCAAAAACGGACATTTTGCACTGCGGTATATATCGATATCATTCTCCAGCAATTCGGTTCCCAGGAAAATGACCCCGGAAGTAATATCATTGATCAGCCATCTTACCTGTTCTTCATAATCCGGTTCCCGCTTATCCAGGTTGCAGATAGACATTTCATATCCCAGGCGTTTGCATTCGCTTTCAACACCATCGATTAAAAGCGGAAAGAAGGGGGTGTCGTCGATAATTTTACCGTTTCGCTTATATATCACCAGGCGGATCTTAGTAATCCGGTCTTCAGAGACGTACCCCATCTCTTTGGCAACCCGCAGAACCTCTGCCACGGTTTCTTTTTTAACGCCGCGTTTATTATTCAATGCATTGGAAATTGTCGCCGGAGAAAAGCCTGTCATCTCACTCAGCTTCTTAATGCTCACTTTTGCACTCAATGTATCCGCCTCCTTCACACACTACAATAGTTGCTGTTCTTATTTTAATATATGGCACTTTTAATAGCAACCTTATTTCCTTTTCCAAGGGATATATTTCCTTTTTATTACCGCCGCCAAGATCAGTGCAGATACTGCCAGCGCAGCGATCAGAGCTCCGGGCACTAACGTATCACCGGTCTGCGGCACACCTTTTGGCCCCTCCTTTTGTATTTCAATAATATGTACTGTCTGTTTGGCATCTTCCAGGTCGGCATGAGCAGCAATCTCTTCCCCATTATGATAGAGATACTCAAAGACCACCACTTTCTTGCCCGCCTGTCCGCCGGCATTAAAGGTAAATGCAAGGTCTACCGAACCCGATTCCGCATCTGCGGTAAATATCGCCTCAGCTTGTATTTGCTCACCATTTACTAACAGCGGTTCTCCTGACTCTTTATCCATTATTACCCCTTTGACCGTATATTCCTGCCCGACGATCAGATATTTATATGTAACTGTATCAATAATTGTAACCATTTCATCTGCATAGGTTTCATTTTCTCCGGTCTTTGCATCTCTGGCCGCGGTTTTAATTTCAATATCAGGTATATCTATTGTTTGCGCCCGGTCTTCTAAATCGGCATGCACCGCTACCTCCAGTTCATTATGGTATAATGCTTCGAAAACTACGATCGTACTGCCTGCCAGATCACCGGCATCGAACGTAAACGAAAGTTCAATAACTCCATCCGGTTCATCTGCTATAAATGTCTTTTCTGAGATAATCTCCTGGTCACCTGCCAACAGCCTTTCACCTGTCTGCTTGTCCATTAGAGTTCCCTTCAAAGTATATTCCTGACCCGGGATCAGATTTTTATATTCCACCATATCGATAACCGTAACCTCTTTTTTGGCAAAAGATTGACTTCCTCCTATTTCTGCATCTCTTGCCGCAGTTCTGATTTGATGGTCCGGAAAACGGATAGTCTGGCCCTTATCTTCAATATCGGCGTGAGCGGCAATTAGATCTCCCTGATAATACAAATTTTCAAAAATCACGACCATTTCCCCCGTAAGCATACTGGCATCAAAATAAAATTCAAGCTCGATACTGCCATTTGCAGCCTCCGCCGTAAAGGTTTTTTCCGCCGTCACTTCTTCACCATTGACCTGCAGAGGATTTCCATCTTCTGCATTCATCAGGATCCCTCTGACAGTGTACTCTTTACCAGCGACCAGATCGCTGTATTCTACGATATCTATAATCGCTGTCTCGGGCCCCGCAAAAGACTGATTTATATCTGTCTCAGCACTTCTGGCCCGGGTCCCGATAACCGGATCTAAAAATCGGATAGTCTGCCCTTCCGCATGGATATCCTCGTGGCTCGCGGCGAGTCTTGATCCGGAATAGAGCCGTTCGAACACCACCACCGACCTCCCCGCCAGACTGCCGGCATTGAAGGTAAGTGCCACATTTACCGAACCGTTAGGTTCCTCCGCGGTAAATAACTGCCGGCCTGTCACCTCTTTTCCGCCAACTAACAAAGGCTTCCCCGTTTCTTTATCTATCAATGTTCCTTTAACCGTATACTCTTTACCCTTCACGAGATTACTGTATTCGACCATATCAACAATCGTCACCTGCTCTTGCGGAAAGGCCATCCTTACTCCGGTAGACTCGTTTTGAGCCGAAGTATTCAAATACACTTCCGTATACTCGTTAATCAGAGTTCCCAAATTAACTGTATAACTGTCACGGCTGATGACAATATTGAAAGGTGGAATGAGATCATATTCGGCATTTGCCTCCCCACGCAGCTCTTCTACCTCATAAGTATCATAAGGCAGAGTTCCCATCCGGTTATCCGGATCGGCAGTGGTCGCATATCCATTCTCATCCGTTACGATAACAAGGCTTTCTCCGGTAGTCATACTTGTGACCGAAAATGTTACTCCCGCCAGGCGGCGCATATCACCCCGGGATACTTTGATCAGCTCAAGATCGCCCCGTTTGACCTGCTCTTTCGATGTGAGCGTCTTGCTAAATATCTCGGTCTTCCGGTCGTCGCTCTTAATATCGACTGTATATATCGTCTTATCTAAAAGATAGCCTTCCGATGCTGCGACCTCACTAATTGTATACTTGCCAAGGGGCAGCATTCCGGAAACAGCTTTTCCCTCCCCGTCAACGGTCAGCGTACCGGCCGCTGCTCCGGCGGCATCCTTAATTTCATATACTGCTCCGGCAATCATCCCTGCCCCCTGGGGCTGGGGCTTCCCGCTCTCGGCATCAATCTTTTTCAGTATGATCCTGCCATATTGGGGTTGGTCTGTCACCTGCCGTACAATTTCGATATCAGTGCCAAAATCTCCGCTCTTCACCTCATATTTCGCCGGATTTGTGATATAACCTTCAGGCGGTTCTATTTCCTGAATGTAATAATCACCGCATACTACATAATCAAAGGCCCCGGTGCCATCTTTATCAAGCGTGATCTGATCCGCCTTAGCTCCGGATTGGGCATGATACAGTCCGTATACCGCTCCCGACAGACTATAATAGCTGCTGCTATCTGTAATCTGAGGTGCGGTGCTGGTCTTACGTATTTTTATTTTGCCGATCACTTCATTTGATACCGACAGACTAACCGCGCTCGGCGTCAGGGACCGGTAAGTCCAGGAGCCGACCGCTTGCTCATCGGAACCGGAACTGTCAATAACCAATGCCGTAAATGTATTGACCGCATTACTGTTCAGCGTTCCTGACTCATAAGCCTGACCACTGAGCCCTGCCACAGAGATGATATAAAAGCTGTCACCTCCCTTTACCTGTACGTTGCCTGTCCCTTTCGCTCCGGTTGTTTCATTTACCAGTGTCATACCTTCCCCTAGCGGAATGGTCACTTTTGATTCTGCCCTGCCGTTTAATTTCACCGTCTCTGTTTTAAATGCCTGCCGGCTATTATCCCATTTTCCCGTTAGCGATCTGCATGAAAATGAAAGTTCCGGATCAATCACGATATCCGGCATCACCGTTACGTTCGCCACCACTTTATCTATGACCGCACGTTCCATCGCCGTCAGACCTTTATAAGTATTCCGGTTCTCAGAATTTACACCATTATCCTGATCAAACATAACTGATAGTGCAACATGGGTTACTGTAAACCGCCTCGCGGTATCCGACTGCGGATAACCCTCATCCACGCTTTCCGCACCGGCATAAATATTCAGCGCTGACAAATCTCCGTATGCACTCCTGTATTTATCATATCCCGGTCCGCCATAGAGATAGTACATCCCCTTTATCACCCGCGGCAGTTCTGCGCTCAGCCCGGTATTAACATAAGCGGAGCATTTGCCGTTGGGGACCGTCCCCTGATCCGGCTCCAGGCAATATGCCAGCCGGCCGTCGACATAGAATTCCCGTGTCAGCCAGCCCTGATATACCGTACCGGATTTCCCTTTGGCATAACCTGTACCGTACCACCAGTATTCACCTTTCGCCACATTTGTTTCGCTTACCTGTTTCGCTGTACGCAGCATCCCGAGACCCGGTCCTTCTGTACTCTGCAGCTCCTTATACTGCCAATCCAGGATTGCTTCGAACCTTTCATTATCTGGTTTGTCGATCATATCACTGGTCCCGGCATAAACATTAAAAAAATCGCTTCCAAATAATATCACCATAAATATAAGCAGCACAAAAACAACTGATAATGTTCTTTTTATTTCTTTTATCATTCTAATTGATCATTCCTTTCTTTTTGTTGTTTTACAAATCTTGTTGTCAGATCAATACCAATATTCAATTGTCAAGGTACAATTTTCATGGAGTTTAGCTGCAGAGAATCTGCTTGATGTGAAAAACTCTGATATGTCTACAGACGATCTAAACGGTCTGTAAGAATTTGATTATAGCATAAGGTTTTTGGAATTGCCAGAAGTATTTTTAGAATCTTTTTTATCACTGCTTATCTCTATGGATTACATCTCTTACACCCGGTATACCCTTCTGCTTCCAACACCTCTTTGCTCTCCGAAGTATCTTTTCTATTCCCTCCGGCAATGGTCTCCACACTGCTGCATTCCGACAGATGGATCTTTTTTGTACTGGTATTCAGTACATATATTACCGATTGCTCCTCCTGGCTGCTATCCACGGTCTTTTCAGATGCTGCCGCCTGTTTCGTCGATTCTTCTGAATGACTTCTCATTTGACCCGCCGCTTTGTTCCACGCAATAATTGTCCCATCCGAAACAGCCGTCACCGTTCCCATAGTATCAGTGCGATATATCTGTACATCATCATCTTCCAGCTTTGCCACCACTTCCGAATGGGGAAATCCATACTGGTTATCTACACCGCAGCTGATTACCGCCCAGGTCGGATCTGACGCTGCCAGGAATCTGTCGCCGGTCGCTGTCCGGCTGCCGTGATGACCTAATTTAAGCACGTCGCACTCAAGATTGAGATTTCCCTCAACCATCTCACTTTCTTCCAGTTCTTCCGCATCACCGGTAAACAGAAAAGTATTATCACCATGCACCAGTTTGATTCCAACTGAAGAATTATTGCTGTCATTTTCATTGACTTTATATGGACTCACAATTACAAAGCGTGCATCACCCAGATCGTATTCCTGGCCGACATCCGGATTTATAACATTGACTGCCTCTTTCTCAATTGCTTCCACGGCGTATTCATAGGCCTTCGTATCCCGTTCCAGATCTGGCATGATCACATTCTGTACATCATAGTTTTCGATCACCACATCGCCGGCCCCGATATGATCAGCGTCCGGATGGGTCAGGATCAGATAGTCTAATTCTTCCACTCCCGCTTCCGATAACTCCGTCATAAGGATATCCTTTTGTTCATATACACCGGTGTCGATCAACATTGCCGCACCATTCGTCTGAATCAATGTTGCATCTCCCTGTCCGATATCGATATATGTAACCTTCATCTCCCCTTCGGCTACACTTGTCGTTATCCGCTGCGCGGTTTCCCCACAGCCGGCAGTCAACAGTATCACTGCCAGTATTACCATTATCAGCTTAAGTTTCTTATACATTATCTTCTCCTCACTCACCAGTCCATTTTATTCAAGAATGCCAAGGCGTTTATCTCAGGGAGAGATTGAACTCAATGTCATCAACAATTGAGTCTTGTCTTGAACTGAGATAAAATTGCCGAATTTATAATAACAAGTACGGAACCGGCATTATGGTTTGGGAAACTTTTTCAAGAATATCCGTCACTGATCCAGCACCCGGACCGACGGCATCAGTTTGCTGAACACCGCCAGCACAAGACACAGCAGCCCGGAAATCAGGAACCATATCTGAACTCCAATCACTTCTGCAAACACAGCCGCCATGATCAGCCCCACCGGCATTGATATATTTCTGATGCTGTTAACCAATGCCAGTACCCGCCCCAGATATGCATCCCCGATCTTAGTCTGAAATACAGCCATCTGCACGCCCCGGTAAAATGGGATAGAAACTCCCATAAATATACTGAGGACCACAAAGATCCAGAATCCGGCCGGCGGCAGTAAACCGGTCAGCGTCAGCCCGGCTCCGTATAAAAATATCGAAAAAGAGATGGCCGACATTTTTTTCAGCCGGTTCCCCAGCGCACCCAGAATTACCGAGCCGATCAGCATACCGACGGCAAACACCGTTTCAACGATGCTGGATCCCACAAAACCACCCTGAAAGTATTCCATTGAAATAAGCGGGAACATTGTTCCAATCGGAAAATAGATTGCAGCATAAAGGGCACAAATAACCAGCAGGCCGGTCAGTCCCCGCTGCTGCCGAATTTCCCGGATTCCCTCTTTTACACCGCCAAAGACATTTGACATTGTTTCACTCTGCCGCCCTGCCCGGTCCGGTACTTTGACCAAACTTAAAGTAAATACCGCAAATACAGCTCCAAAAACATCAAACAAAATGATATTGTCCAAACTTAACAGCCCATACAAAATAGCTGCCACTGCCGGGCTCACCAATGTCGATACCGATTCCACACCCTGGGAATATCCCGCATAACGGGTCAGTTCTTCCTTCGGTACCAGCAGCGGTGTTACCGCCTGCAGGGAAGGGGTATGGCAGGTAGTGCCCAAAGCCCGCGCAAATACCACGCAAAAGATTACCGGGATCGGAACCGTCTCGAATTTCCCCCATATCACAATGATCATGCTGACTGCTGCAATAAACAAATCGGACAGGATCATGACTTTTTTTCTGTTAAAGCGGTCTATCACCACCCCGATAAACGGTCCCAGTACCACCTGCGGGATAAAGCCGAGCATGGTAGTTACTGCCAGAACTGCCGCTGAACCGGTGCGATCAGTCAGATACCATACGATCGACATCTGAATCACCGCACTGGTGAATATCGATATACCCTGGCCCAGCCATATTGCAAAAAACCTTCTATTCCAATGATTCATCACTCTTCCTCCGCCGCCAAAGTCTTTACATTATACCAGATTGTTCTTAGACCGTAAAGTTAAAAAGAGCCATCAGGTTTCCCCATGGCCCTTTGTTCCCTATCTTTCGTTTCTAATTCGTTAACAACTCTATATTGTTATAATAATGAATAGCCATAGCTGTTTACCAGTGCATCAAGTTTCCTTCCCTGTTTACACAACGGACAGTCAATAATGCTGTAAGATTTATAATCTGGCAGCTCTTTACTCGTGAAAATTGAATGAACGGTCATTCCTGCCACCTTACTAATATTGCTAAATATGGCACATATGCCAGTAACTGCTCCCTTGTAATAAATCGCAGCACTGGTCGCCTGTAAAACACTCTCACCTGTAGTAATACTGCCGGCAAGAATTAAAATGTTTTTTCCTTCCACCATTCTCTTTGTGTTATCACGAAAAACCATCTGTCTGCGATTAATGATTTCCGGCGTAATGACGGAAATGTTTTCACCGCCATTCACATTACTGATTCCAGATCCAGCCAGGGTTTCTGCCATAAATGCTCCAATAAGCCTGGTTCCGTCCAGACAAATAATGGTATCAATTTTCGTTGACATCTGATAGTTTTCCGCCAAAAGCATTGCCGCTTCTCTGGCCTGATGGCAACGGTTCGTTACCGTTGAGATATCAATATAGGTGTTTACATGCGTGTGCTCCGTCGCAAAATGACCTTTCATAATTTTGATTCTAACCTTCGTATTTTGCGGTGATCTTAAATTTTCTAATCTCAATTCCATATAACCACTCCCTCTTTGTCGGTCATTAACATGTTCTCGCCTGCTATTAAGTTTATTTTACCATGAAAAAATAAAAAAAGGAAGTTGATTGAGCCGTTCATTACTCAAATATCAGGATTTCTTCTAAATTATTAATAACAACATCTGCTTTTAACAGGTCCTGGTTTCCAGAAGATTCATTTGAATATCCAAAACAAAAGATTCCTGCATTTTTTGCTGCTTCCACACCAGCGGCAGAGTCCTCGACCGCTACTGCTTGCCGGGCCAAAACTCCGGCTTCTTTAAGTACATTAACATATATATCCGGAGCAGGTTTTTTGGTCTTCACTTCATCTCCGCAGACTATATAATCAAAATAATTTTTGATTTCTAAAAAATGCAGTGTTTTCTCAACCAGCTTTCTGGTTGAGGAAGAAGCAAGTCCTATCAGCATCTCCTGTCTTTTTGCCCAGTCGAGAACTTCATACAGCCCTTTTGAAACAGGAATTTTCTTTTCTTTTATCTGCTGTGCGACCAGATGATACTGTCTTGCCTCAAGAGCATAGGGATCCTCTTTTATCCGGTACACTGCAATCACCTTACGCCAATGACCGCTGGAAGATTCCCCAACTGGATTAGGAATCTTATCCTGCACATGAATGCCTAATTCTTCATAGAGCATCTCTCTTGACTTTTTATGCAGAGGCTCACTGTCCAGAATAACCCCGTCCATATCAAAGATTATTAATTTTTTTGTTTTCATATTACACCTTTGCCAATGCTTTAAACTGACTTACTGTCACCTCCTATTTTTGTCCGTACTTATTTAAAAAGTAATCATGAAAAGCCTCTGCATCTTCGTCCGAGATATTGACCCCGCCTCCGATTAACTGAGAATTTATATATACCATTGCAGCTTTTTCCAGAACCTGAGAGGCGATAAATGCCTCCCGCAAGGTTCTGCCTGCTGTAATTGCTCCATGATTGGCTATCAAAGCACCCTGTCTGCTTTCCATAGCTTTTATGACGGTATCTGCCATTTCCTGCGTCCCGGGCATTGTATAATCTGCCAGCCGCACTTCTCCGCCCAGTATCTGCACCTGGTCATCACAGATAGGTGGAATTATTTTTCTAGCCGAAGCAACCGTCAATGCGTAGGTCGAATGGGTGTGCATAATTCCGTTCAATTCTTTTCTTTTCAGATATAGCTGCGCATGAACAATTGTTTCAATTGAAGGTTTTAACGCTCCTTCATATTCCAATGTATTCATATTCACCACCACCATCTGATCCTCCATCAGCTGCTCATAGTCCATCCCAGATGGAGTAATCACCATAAATTCATCATCTATACGGGCAGAAATATTTCCCCAGGTTCCCGCCACAAGTCCGCTGTCGTACATTTTCTTTGCAGTTTTACATACCTCGATCTGCATTAATTTTGCTTTTTCTCTGTTCATATTGGCCTCCGAATATCTTCTCAAAATTTATATTGATACAAAAGTTGCTTACCATCTATAAATCGTTTTATATCCGAAGCAATCTGTTTTGTATGGTTTACAAGCACATCGTCGGTTGCACCTGCAATGTGCGGGGTGATAACTACATTATCTAGTTCAGTAATATAAGGGTGATTGTTTACAATAGGTTCACCTGCATATACATCGAATGCCGCTCCTGCAATACGCTTCTCCCTTAGTGCTTCAACCATTGCCTCTTCATCCAGAACAGCTCCTCTGGATGCATTGATAAAATAAGCCGTAGATTTCATCATCCCAATCCTTTCCCGGTTTATAATCCCGGTGGTTTCGGGTGTTACTTTCATATGGCAGGTTATAAAATCTGATTCCTCCATCAACTGTTCAACTTCCGATGCCTTTCGTATTCCTATTTCTTCTATTTCTACCTCTCCCATAAAAGGATCGTAAATCAGCAGCTGCATTCCAAAAGCTCTGGCGATATGCCCTACCTTCCTGCCAATACTTCCATATCCAAGAATTCCGAGCGTTTTTCCTTTGAGCTGGGTACCTTTGAATACCATATATGGTGCATCCATAGCCATGTCCCATATAACATCTGCTCTGAGTCCCTCTTTAGTCTCTGTCCCGCTGTCTGGTTTCCCGGTGTATTTTCCCTCTTTCAAAGCCTTGTATGCCATAGGGATTTTTCTGGCTATGGAAATCATCAGGCCGACAGTCATTTCAGCTGTTGAATCAGAATTTCGACCTGGAGTATAAAGCACCGGAATTCCTCTTTCTTTTGCAGTACCTGTGTCTACATTTACCGGTGTGGCTCTTGTACACGCAATGAGCTTTAAATTAGAAGCATTTTCTATTACCTTTCTGGTGATGTCATCATAGCTGGTTATAATGATTTCAGCTTCTTTTGTCTTTTCCATCAATTCCTCTTCATCCATTTTTGGCAGTCCCAAGGCCCAGCCATCGAGTATTACTTCACCTATATCGTAAAGGGGAGCCAGTTCTGGTTCACTATATTCTGCCGTAAAAAATATCTTCATTCTACTGTTCCTCCTCATTTATCGCCCTGATTTTCTTGTTCATCTGATGCCTTAAATCCCACAATTCCTGATTTACCATACGTACTTGTTCATACAATTCATACACCAGATTATATTTTTTGACATTTATTTCATTAGGTTCATATGTTTCTTTAAATATGCAAGATTTTTTTATGGCATCATCATAATTTTTATATAATCCCAGACTTACTCCTGCCATAAGAGCAACCCCTTTTGCTCCCAGTTCTTTGCCTTCGGGAATCATCACTTTCATGCCTATTACATCTGCGATCATCTGCGCCCAGACCGGACTCTTAGCTCCTCCGCCGGCCAGAAATACCGTACCGCTTTTATCAACCGTCTTAAGACAGTCTTTAATAGACAGACTGATGCCTTCATACACTGCCCGGATTAAATGCTCTCTCCTTGTCACCTGACTGATCCCAAAAAAACCGGCTCTTGCATAAGGATGATAAAACGGCGCCCGCTCTCCTGCTACGCTGAGATACGGGTGGTATATCACGCCTTCGCATCCAACCGGAACTTCTCTTATCATGCTGTCAATTTCCTTAAAGTCTTTTGTAAGAGCGATATTCTCCAGCATCCAGTCAATGTTGGGAGTTCCATTCAGAGTCGGCTGAAGTTCTACAAATAAATCATCCAGCGGATGTTTTTCATATCGGGTATTTTCCGCACCGAAATTACATGCCGCTTTGCGGACTACTACCTCGCTGGCACAAGTCGTCCCTAAAATAACACATACATCCTTTTCATGTATGGCTCCCAGACCTACTGCCGTAGCAGAGGTATCCAGTGCCCCGGCAATTACAGGAGTCCCCTTATTCAGCCCGGTTTCTTCCGCAAAAGAATCGGTGATGCTGCCCACAATAGAGTCTGATCTCAAGGGATCGGGAAGGTATTCTCTATACTCAGCGATTCCCAGTCTCTTCATCAGGTCTTCGGCGATGGACTCTGACTGTACATCCAGCAGAGAGGTCAGGCTGTCTGTAAGTTCTGCATTTATTTTTCCAGTCATTTTATAGCGGACCCAATCCTTACAGAATAATAATTTATAAGACCGCTCCAAGACTTCCTTACGGTTATTCGCCATCCATTTTAAGAGGATCATCTGATTCCCCGGCAAAGGCGGAGTTCCAGTATTTTTATGATAGAATTTTCCTATTTCGCTATTGTTAACAGTAATTTCTTTTACTTCATCAACTGCCCTGCCATCACACCAGAGAATCGCATTTTGAACCGGTTCCCCCGATTCATCTATAAGCCAGCATCCTTCTCCCTGACCGGTAATTCCAATACCGGCAATCTCTTCCTTATCTGCGGCTCCTGATTCCACAGCCTTTTTTACACAGGCTATCACATTTTCCCAGACCAGATTCATATTTTGCTCTACCCGGTTGCCGTCTTTATTAATGGTTTTACTTTCTAACCGGAAGACATCGGCTTCAGTGCCATATTCATCAAACAGCACGGCTTTTATATTGGATGTTCCTGCGTCAATGCCTAAAATGTATTTCACTTTCACCGCCCCCTGGTAAAATCAGTTATTGTCTAATACAAGACGTCCGGTAGTTTCATCGATGACCAGTGTATCAATACACCCGGAGGAAAGCACAGCCTTTATGGCTTCCACCTTTTGTCTTCCGCTTGCTACCAATATTGTATTATGAATCTGTTTCAGGCAGTCCATATCCGCATTCAGTAAGCGCTCGGTCAGGGGACACCCGTCCCATCTCCCGTCTTTTCTTATGGGATTCATCGCTATATCACCGACAAATCCCTGTTCACGCAGTATACGGACATCCGCCTTCGTTATATACCCTCTGGTACACATGGTAGCATTTTCTGTTAATTCTCCTACCCCTAACACTGCGACGTCACACCCGCTCATCAGCTCATAAGAGGCCTTAATGCTTTTCTCCCGGAGCAGCCACATTTTGGTTTCTGCATTTTCTACGACTACCGGGGCATATAAAATATGGCTTGCACAGTCCAGTTTATTTGCAAGGCCCCGCGCAATCTCATCTGACTTTTCCGCCCCCTGGTCAATATTCTGCGCTCCCATCAGCTGTACCACACAGCAATTGTTTCTGGCTTTAAAAGACATTTCATTCACAACTGCAGCTAATGTATGACCCCATGACACACCTATCGTCATTTCATTCTGAATATACTCATCCAGATACTGTGCGGCAACATTCGCTACTTTGTATATAGCAGTTTCGCTCTCTCCATAATCACTGGCAACAATGGCTTGCCTGATTCCATATTTTTCTTCAATTTTGCATTCTACTTCTACATTTTCCTTCTCATAACCATGAATATTGATACTGACAATTCCCAGATCCATCAAGGAGTTGATAATCTGATTCACTTTTTGCCTGGTAAGTGACAACCTTTTTGCTATCTCATCCTGAGTGAATCCCAAAGTATAATACCAGTATGCAATTTTTACATATATTTCGCCTCTCATAAAGCCTCCTAACATATAACGATGATTTAAATATATTACCTGCCCTTGACAATATACTACACGGTCAAGAGAGGGTATGCATGGATAGTTACCTCCATATTTTCACATATTTAACCTCTAAATGCAGCTTTATATGAGGCTCTGAATTCCATCAGCCATGGCATTCAGGATGATACAGCAAGATACCGCACCGGCGTCCAGAACCCCTCTGGAACGCTCACCTAACCGACTGGAACGGCCAAATTTGGCGACCATATCTTTCGTTGTATCCCTGCCGTTGTCTGCTGCTTCTTTCATTTTTTTCAAAGCTTCTTCCAGACTGTTTCCGTTTTCGGCTGATTCTTTCATCACTTTTACTGCCGGAGCTAAAGTATCTACCAATGTCTTATCTCCCGGTTTCGCTTCAACTATTCCATATAACCCCTGAAGTCCGGCATCCAGCATGTCGCCCAGCCCGGTCAGAGTAATTTCCTCCGGCTCTTCCCCGGCTTCCGCCATCTCCATGAAAATGGTTCCGTAGATGGGACCCATAGAACCCCCGATTTCATTCAAAAGAATCATTCCCAACTCGTCAAGTCCTTCTGTAAAGCTGAACTCTTCATTTTGAAAGCGTTCTTCAAATAAACTGAACCCCTTATTCATGTTCATGCCATGATCTCCGTCTCCTATGAGGCCGTCTACTTCTCCTAAATAAGCTTTATTTTCCTGGACTGCTTTTACCATTTTCAATAGAATAGGCTTACCGTCTGCATTTTTAAAAGTATTCATTCTATTCCACCTTTCTATTTTTGTTTTAATCCCATACTGTTTACCGGCATATCCATCAGCTCTTTCAGTTCTTCATCCAGTTTCATAACTGTAAGAGTAGCTCCCATCATTTCCAAAGAGGTGAAATAATTTCCTACATAGGAATTATATACCTTAATACCTTTATCGGCAAACAGCTTCTCGATTTCATCGTATAATACATAAAGCTCCATCACGGGAGTCGCACCAAGCCCTGATACCAGTACCATTACTTCGTCTCCTGCCACAAATGGATAATCCGGCACTACTACATCTACCATTCTCTTTGCCATCTTATCCGCTGTTTCTAATTCACATATCTCAATTCCCGGCTCACCATGATGTCCTATTCCGACTTCCATCGTACCCTCTTTGATTTCAAAATTAGGATGGCCTACCGCCGGAAGAGTACAAGGCGTCAAACCAATTCCGACCGAACGTGTATGATCAATCGCCTTCTGAGCTGCCGTTATTACTTCATCCAGAGTACCGCCTTTTGCAGCTTTTGCACCTCCTGCTTTCCACATGAGTACTTCACCCGCTACACCGCGGCGTTTTTCCCTCTGGTCCTTCGGTGCCGACGCCACATCATCATTGGCCACAACTGTCTTTACCGTAATTCCGGCTTTTTTTGCCATTTTTACAGCCATTTTTACATTCATGTTATCGCCGGAATAGTTACCGTACAGACAAGCTACTCCCTGACCCTGATCCACTGTTTTACATGCGTCCAGAAAAGCTGCCGCTGTTGGTGAAGAGCAGATTTCTCCTACTGCTGCCGCGTCACAGAGATTTTCTCCTACATACCCAATAAATGCAGGCTTATGGCCCGAGCCGCCGCCGGTTACTACTCCTACCTTCCCCTCTGGAATGTTCTTAGCTTTCACCACTCTGGGATTTTCTGTTTTTTCCACAATATCAGAATGCACCTTCAAAAATCCTTGAAGCATTTCATCTACGACATGATCCGGATCATTTAATATACGCTGCATTTACATATTCTCCTTTCATCAAACATACTATACTATTCGCGGATACGTTCGCCTGTCACAAGATCAAACAGATGGGTTTTCTCACCGCGGACTTCAAGTTTAATAATATCTCCGGCTTTATAGCGGGTTTCCTCTTCTGTTATAATCATCAGAAGAATATCTCCTACATGAATACCAATCCGCCTCTCATCTCCCAGATTTTCAAAGGTTGCCACCTTTTCCGGGGTTCCCTTCGAATCTGCATTTCCAATCAATACATCCATAGGCCTTACACCTACCTTACACCGGAATCCGTCTTTTACCACCTTACTATACCTTTGCGGAACCTGGATTTTCAGATCGCTTCCTTCAAAAGTGAAAAAGAAGTTCTCTTCTTCACATTTTATCGTAGTCTCCAGTATATTCATCGGCGGTTCACCAATGAAAGAGGCAACAAATTCATTCACCGGATCATCATACACTTCTGCCGGGGTTCCGAACTGCTGAAGCACACCAAAATCTATAATTGCAATTTTATCAGCCAGAGACATCGCTTCCAGTTGATCGTGAGTTACATATACCGTAGTACATTTAATCTCATTGATCAGCCGCTTAATCTCCGTACGCATAGCCTGCCGCATTTTTCCGTCCAGATGTGACAACGGTTCATCCATCAGCAGAAGTTCAGGGCGCCTGATAATGGCACGTGCAATATTCACACGCTGCTTCTGCCCTCCCGAAAGCTTTACAGGCATTTTATCAAGCAGTTCTTCTACCTGCAGCAAGGGTGCTATTTCTCTGACTCTCTTATCGATTTCTTCTTTGGTAACTCCTTTTGCTTTCAGATTAAAAGCGATATTATCGTACACATTCAAAGGTGGATACATTGCATAATCTTCAAAGGCAAGCCCGATGTGACGGTCTTTCGGATGAACATTATTAACCAGATTCTCACCAATATATACTTCTCCCTTTGTAATATCCTCCAGTCCTGCCGTCATTCGCAGAGTAGTGGTCTTTCCACAACCGGAAGGTCCCAGCAGAGCAATGAACTCACCCTGCTGACATTCCAGACTCAAATTATTCACTGCATAGTCATTGGGTTTTTGGTTTTTCTTTTTTTTACCTGAATTTTCATAGCGTTTATACAGATTTTTTATTGTCAGTCCTGCCATCTCCTACCCCTCCTGCTCTTTTTCTAAAGCCAGAATACCAGCCTCATTATATCTGCTGATGTACTCCTTGGTTTCAGCGCGGAAAAACAAGGAATGTTCCAACAGGAAATTCACATAAATATCCTGATCCAGCTTCAATGTCACTCCATTTGGAGCAATCATGCGAATCTGCAGATTTTTATACTGTGCTATTATGACCGATTTGTTTCCGATACTTTCATAGCTGTATACCGTACATTTCAGGAATCCCTCCATCGGCTCAAACGAATATTTCACATGCTGCGGACGCAGTCCTAAGTCTACCTTCTCACTCTCGCTGTCTTCCAGCTTTTTAAATAGATCTTCTTCTGCAGGAAGCTGATACTCAGCTACTCCTTCATCTAACGTAAAGAAATATTTATTTTCTTTCTTTTTCAAAGTCCCGGGTATTAAATTAATCTCAGGATCACCCATAAGCTGTGCCACAAATTCATTGCACGGCATGTAATAAATAGCATCTCCTGTACCGATCTGTACAATTTCTCCATGATCTACAATAGCAATCCGGTCGCCAAGGGACATAGCTTCCATAAAATCATGGGTTACATAAATACTGGTGGTTTCAAAATTTACCTGGATCTCTTTTAATTCTGTACGCATAGCATTTCTCAGCTTTGCATCAAGATGAGCCAGCGGTTCATCCATCAGAAAGACATTTGGTTCACGAACAAGTGCTCTGCCTAAGGCCACACGTTGTTTTTGTCCATTGGACAGCTGACTGGGAAGACGCTCCAGCAGATAGTCTATCTTCATCATCTTCGCAACACGATCAACTGCTTTTTTAATCGTTTCTTCATCCTTCTTATACAACGGACTGCGCAATGGAGAAGCAATATTATCATAAACATTCATATGCGGATACAAAGCATAGTTTTCAAATACCATTGCCGTATTCCGGTGCGCCGGATCTATCTGATTCACTACCTCGCCGCCGATCTTGACAACGCCCTCCTCCGGAATCTGTATTCCTGCAATATTATTCAGCATGGTCGTTTTTCCGGCACCTGCCGGTCCGAATAATATAAAAAATTCCTTATCTTTTACATCCAGATCAATGCCATTGAGAGCAGTCACATTGCCAAATTTCTTTGTTACTTTTTCCAATTGTATTCTAGCCATTTTTCCACCTACCCTTTCACAGCACCAAAGCTTAGTCCACGCACCAGATGCTTCTGAATACATAATGCAAAGATAACCGCCGGGAGTGCTGAAACAGTTGCCGCCACAGCCATTTGCCCGTAGTGAACAGAATCCGATGCAAGATACTTGGTTGCTGCAACTGTAATTGGCTGAACACTTGTTCCCGACAACATCAATGGGAACGTAAAGCTGTTCCATGCAAAAATAAATGCCAGAAGTGCTGCCGCCACCAGTCCTGGTTTGATCAGGGGCAGGAGCATTTTAAAAAATATCTGCCACCATGAATAACCATCTACCTGTGCCGCATGCTCAATCTCAACTGAAATATCCTCAAAATAACCCCTTACAACCCAGATCAGAAGAGGCATACTGATCAATTGATATACCCAGATCAAACCAAAATAGGTATCGTAAATTCCCAGTTTCTGATAAATCATAAACAACGGTAATACAACCAATATCTCCGGTGCAAATTTAAAAGAAAGTATCTGAAATGCAATATCTTCTTTCTTCTTGAAATCATATCGTGCCAATGCATAAGCTGCCGGAACTCCGGCCAGAATCGATACGATAACCGCACCACCTGCTACGATAATACTGTCAATAAAATATTTCACATAGTCTGATTTAAACAACACCTCATTATAATTATCTAATGTGGGTGTGAAAATAAAAGTTGTGGTAAACATCTGACTATCTGCCTTAAAGGTAAGAATAACCATCCACACTAGTGGAAACAGTGCAAATATTGCATATATCACCAATAATCCATTCTGTAAAATGGCACTAAGCCTTCCTTTACTCTTATTCATGCGCTTTTTCTTCCTTTCTGCCTATTTTAATTATTGTTTTGTTAATCTTTACCCAGTGCCTGTTTCTGTGCGGCACGCTGCCTCTTAACAATCTGTTTTGCGACAGTGTTAATAAACAACCATAGTACCAGAATATAGGGTAGTGCAGCTCCGAATTTCTGGAACTGGAATCCGGTTTGATAAGCAGTCAGCGAGAGATTCATTAACGTATTCCCCGGTCCTCCTTTCGTCAGTGCAAAAATAATAGCATATTCCTGCAATGCTGCCATAAGCCGGAATAATAAAGCGATATACAGACTTGGTTTCAACATTGGCAGGGTCAGATTACGGAAGGTAAATAATGCACTTCCACCATCAATCTTAGCAGATTCAAAGGGTGATTTCGGTAAAGACTGCAGACCTGCAAGTGCAAGTAAGATAACAAAAGCTGTGTTTACCCACACATCAATCATTACTGCCGTTAGAAGAGCCGTAGACGGACTGGCTGCCCACGGGAAATTATATACCCCAACCACATTTAAAAGTTTTTCCACAATGCCTACCGAATTATTGAGCATCAGCTGCCATACAATTGTAGCGATAACCGGCGCAATCATTAATGGGAACACCAGTACTACTTTCAGAATCTTAGTAAACCGGTTATTATTATTATTCAGCAGAATCGCTATCCCAAGCCCCAGCGCCATTTCAACCACAGTAGTAAAAAATGCGTATTTCAAGGTCACCCAAACCGCATGCCAGAATTCAGAACTTTTCACAATCGTGATCCAGTTTTTCAGGCCGATAAAAGAATATGTAGGCAGCCTGAAAGAATAGCTGGTCAGGGAAAAGTAAATGGCCATTGCAAAAGGAATCAAAATCCCTATCGTTATAAATAGCGCCGGAGTTACGATCAGGTATGGTCTCGCTCTCGTTTTAAATGGGACCGTATTGATATCACCTGCATTTTTATTTGCTGTTTTACTTTCTTTTTTCATCCGAATTTCCTCCTTAAGCCCGGATAGTAACAACGCAAGGAGGGGCAAACTGTCCCTCCCTGCCTTAAACCTTTATTTAATAATGATTATGAAGTTAAAGTTACTCTACTTCTAAGTCCGATACTATATCGGTCAGTTTATCGGACAATTGCTTCATAGCTTCTTCCGTTGATGAGTACTTATCACTTGTAACTAAGTCCTGCAGAGTAGCAGCCCACTCTGTTGTACATTCAAAGAAATATGGCTGAGGTGTAAACTGAATCGTCGCATTCGGAAGCAGTACTTCAATGGATTCCAAATATCCGTCCGCCTGACCAACTACAGCTTTATACTCTTCGCTTTCACCGACCGACTTTCTCGGTGTATCCGGGCTATTTCCTTCCGTTCCTGCATACAGCATATATTCAGGACCTGTGAAATACTGCAGGAAATACCACGCCGCATCTTTATTCTGAGAATCTGCATTCATAGCCATAGACCAGATCCAGATATTTGCTGCCATATCATCTTCTGTTTTTCCTTCTGGAAGCGGTATTGTCGACCATGCGATATTACCTGACTCTGCTGATCCGCCTTCTACATTCTGAAAATAACCATTACAGGTTGCATCAAATAACATTGCTGCCTGACCTGCTCCTAAATCAGCACCAGCCTGATACCAGGTATATGTAGACCATTGTGAAGAACTTGATTCCTTAATCAGCTGTACCCAGTAATCAGTCATAGCAATAGATTCCTCAGAATCCAGCTGGCATACTAATTTTCCATCAACGACTTCAAAATCCTTTCCGCCCCATGTCGAGAACAAGGACATATATCCGGGATGAATTGTTGCCCAGTTACGGGTTCCTCTAAGTGCAATACCATAAGAATTCGCTCCGTTAAACTGCATCAAAGATTTTGAAGTTTCCAGAAGTTCATCGGTAGTAGTGGGAACTTCGACATTATTTTCTTCAAAAATCCGTTTGTTATATGCCAGATTATTCAGTTCCCATCCCATCGGAACAGCCCACTGTGAGCCTTCACCTACTGCATGACCCGGTACCATATCCCAGCGGAGTGCACCGATAACGCCATCATAGAAATCATCAAAATTATAATCCGGACTTGTTTTACTTGCATCACTGATGTAGCTGTCCAATGGTTCAATGTAACCTGCCGGTGCATATTCCCACACCTGATAAGCTCCGGTCATGAACACATCCGGATTACCGGAACGGCTGCTGAGAGATGTGTTCAACTTATCAAAGTAGTTTTCTTCCGGTGTGGAAGAATACTCAACTTTAATTCCGGTTAATTCCTCAAATTCATCTATTTTGGAAATAACCGCCTTTGAATAGTTATGCTCATTGAACATAACATTTAAAGTTGTACCCTCATGAGCTTTCCAGTCAAAATCTTCCGCGTTTCCCGTACTTTCGGTGTTGTCTGTTTCGGTAGAGTTGTCTGTTTTTCCTCCGCATCCAACTACCATTCCTGCTACCATTACTACCGCCAGTAAGACACTGATCATTCTTTTCTTCATACTTTTAATTCCTCCCTTTCTTTCACTGTTTTGTGCAAATTGTTAAATTTATTATATTCTCGAAAATTACTTTTGTCAATAATAATTACATTTTTCATATTTTGTTATATTGTTATACAAATGTCATACCAACTTTCTTTTTATTTTCCGTAATTTTTAGATGATTTGTCGCATAAACTTAATTTTGTTGAAAATCTTACATTTTTCGTGTATTATTTAGCTTAGTATCTAAAAAAACGCATAATATAGTAGGAGGTTTCTCTTTGAATTTTTTTGAATATGACAGTAAGTTAACGAAATTTGCAAATCTTTTGTTCGACCTTACCATCCTGAATATTCTCTGGCTGATTTTCAGCATTCCTGTCATCACTATGGGCGCAGCAACCGCTGCGGGGTACAGCACTGCCGGGAAACGCATGGAAGGAAATAAAAAGATATACCGGAACTTTCTCTCTGCTTTTAAACAACATTTCAGGCAATCCACGCTTTTATGGATTCCTTTTCTTTTATTGACCGCCGCATTTTACTTTGGCTATTCATTTTTAAAAACCGTATCTGTTCCGGCAGGAGACATCCTGCTGGTTATTTCCGCACTTCTTTTTACCACCTTGCTTTTTATCATTCTATGGGCATTTCCCGTAATGACGACCTTTAAGGGAACAACAGGAGAGGTGCTGTTTAACGCTCTCATCTTCTCTTTTATGTATACCCCGCTTAGTCTGGCCGCTATCGTGCTTTATTTCGCTGCCGCTTATCTGTTCCTAAGATATACGACCGCAAAACTTTTCTGCATATTATTCGGCCATGCGCTGATAGTGTATTGTAATCTGACCTTATTTAAGATTGCTTTCAAAAAATATCTGCCAGAATAATCATTTACTCAAAACTGAAACGCAACTTTAAAATCACCGTATTTTCCGGTTGCATATTCGAATGCTTTCTCCCACTCTTCTAAAGCGAACAGGCTGGTTACCACTCCGTCCGTCTTAATATTTCCGTTCACCATGTTTTCAATTACAAACGGATATGCGTAGGGACTTAAATGTGCTCCGAGAATATCAAGCTCTTTCCGGTCTCCGATAATCGACCAGTCTACACTCGTCTCGGAAGAAAATACACTGAACTCCACAAAACGACCTAATTTGCGAATAATAGTAAGCCCCTGAATGACACTTGAAGGATGTCCGGTAGCTTCAATATACACATCACAGCCGTATCCTTCTGTAAGATCTTTTATTTCTTTATCCAGATCACATTTTCCCGGATTAAATACTAAATCTGCCCCGAATTCCTTCGCTTTCTCCAAACGCTCATCCTGCATATCCAGTACAATTAATAACTTGGGATTTTTCATCCGGGCATAAGTAACCATACCAAGTCCCAAAGTTCCGGCTCCCGAAATCACCACAACATCTTCATTGGTCATATTCGCACGGTCAACTGCATGCTTAGAACAGCCATATGGCTCTACCAGAAGGGCCTGTTCAATGGTCATCTCTTCCGGAACTCTACTGATAACACTCGTCTTTGGGTATCTTACATATTCTGCCATTCCCCCATTTGTATGGGCCTGAAATCCCAGCATGTCATGAGGCTGACACATCCAATAATGTCCATCTTTACAAAACCGGCATTTACCGCAGGGAACAATCTGATCAGCAATGAGACGTTCACCCAGTTCATAGCCCTCTACATTTTCACCCAGTTCAACAATTCTACCAAAAAATTCGTGACCCGGAATAAAGGGAGGTTTTACCCATGACGGCTGGGTATCATCACCCCAAAACATAGCCGCTCCATGGCTGCACTTAAGATCTCCTGCACAAATGCCGCATCCCTCCGTCTTGATAATGATATCGTCCGGCCCGCATTCCGGTGTCGGATATTCCGGTTCAAACCGGTATTCCTCTTTTGAATAAGCAACTAACGCTTTCATAGTTTTGGGGGTACTTCCTCTGTTTGCCATAATTTTTTCCACCTTTCTTTTTTCACTTTATTTACACTTCAAACTGTCCCCAGACAGTATCAAGCGCCTGACTCACCGCCGCATATTTCTTATATTTATTCTGATATATTTTCTGCCTGTCCGGATTCGGATATACCCGCTCCGATACATGTACCATATATTCTGCTGCCTCAATATAATCTTTATATACTCCGGCTGCGATCGCTGCGGCCATACCACATCCCAAAGCTCCCAGTTCTTTTGCTTCTACCGTTTCTATCGGAATACCCAGCACATCAGCAAATATCTGAACCCATACCTTGGAATTTACTGCCCCTCCCGCCATCCGGATCGCTTCCGGCGGCTTTCTGGACAGCAGGAGCTTATCAATATGGGTCTTATGTGAATAAGCCACACCTTCATAAATAGCACGAATAATATGCGCAGTATCATGATATGTAGTCAGTCCGACAAAAGCCCCTTTACCGAGCGGATGCGCATTCGATCCATATAAAAACGGGAGGAAATAAACATCACTTTCCTCAGGTTCCACACTATCAACCATTTTATTTATGGTCTCATAAAGCTCCTTTCCTTCCCCCATTTCTTCCTTATTTAAAAAATGCTTTAAAAACCATTCCAGATTACCCGAGGACGTTGCACTGCATTCCTCCACCAGATAATAACCAGGCATAGCAAACAGTGAATTCATAGCAACGCTTCCATCCATTACAGGATGCTTAGAAATATATTCATTGATACTCCAAGTTCCGGCAATGGTACACATCTCTTTTGATGATGTCACATTCACTGCCACTGCACATGCGTCGATATCAAACATTCCTCCGGCGACCGGAGTCCCTTCTAAAAGTCCGGTCATATCCGATGCTTCTTTGGTGATTTTCCCGCATAAATCATATGAATACTTTATTGGCGGGATCTTCTCGTATGTCTCTGGAATCCCCAGTTTTTCCAACATTTCTTTATCAACTTTGGCATTCTTCACATCCATAAGGCCTGATCCTGAAATATCTGTTGCTTCGCTGTAAGCTTCACCGGTCAGCCGGAATCTTATATAGTCCTTTACCGAAAATATGTATTGGATATTGTCGTACACTTTCCGATTATTATCCTTAAACCAGGCAAGCAGCGACACCTGCTGACAGGCCATCAATTCCTGGCACAGTTGATCGTGCAGTTCTTTATGCACGCCGGTTTCCTTCCATTTCTTTGGATATTTCCAGGCCCGGCTGTCTGTTGAAATAATTCCGTTATAAGCCGGTTTATCATCCTTTCCCCACATATACAGACCTTTTCCGTGTCCACAGACAGCAATCCCCAGTATATCCTCAGCCATGATTCCCGCTTTCTCTATTACGCTGCGGATACATTCACAATTTGCCTGCCACGCTTCTTCCATGCTTCGTTCAGTATATCCGGATCTGGGATTGATTACCTGAGTCTGCTTTCCGGCAACTGCAATTTCTCTTCCCCGAAGGTCAAATACCGCCGCCTTAGTTGCGGTTCCGCCATTATCAAGCCCGATAACATAATCTCCCATTTACGCTTTCCTTTCTGCATATTTTTCATTACAGTCTCTGTTCGGCTATCTTAAACTGCTCATCCAGGAACTTTCGGTTACTTCTTACTATTTTCATCCAGTTTTTTTCATTTGTATGCCAAAATTCAGCTACATAGCGGCGCACTCCCTGCCTGTATAATTGTGCTATGGCAGATGGGAAATCTACCTTCCCGGTTCCATAGGCTACTTCTCGGAATTTTCCCGGCACTGTTTCTTTCAAATGAGCTGCTGCAATGTGTCCGGTTCCGGTTCGTACGTCCGCCGCTACATCTTTCGTCGCATTGCTGATATTTCCAATATCCGGATACACCTGTAAATAGGGTGAATTGACACGGCGTACGCTGTACATGGCTTTTTCCACTGTATTCATAAAATCATTTTCCATGGTTTCCAGAGCCAGCATTACTCCGTGAGCTGCTGCAAATTTAGTACCCTCATCCAGGTTTCGGTAAAATCTCTCTTTCGTTGATTCATCACTGCTTTCTTCATAGTAGCAGTCATATCCCTGTACTTGGATGATACGGATTCCCATTTTCTTTGCAAACAGGATTCCTTTTACTAACAGTTCTTTTGCTTCCACTTCCCATTTTTCGCTGCCCAGGGGGTATTTTCTTTGTGCGCTTAAACAGATAGTCTCTATTTGCAATCCAACCTTCTGTTGTATTTCAGCTAATTTTTGAACCTGATCATCGTTCCATTCCAGCCGGGACATACGCTTCTCGGTCTCATCAATACTTAGTTCCAGATAATCATATCCGGCATCCTTCGCAGCATTTAATCTTTCTTCCCATGTGAGATGCTCGGGAAGCGCTTTTTCATATATCCCGATTCGATAACTTTCATCAAAGATCATTTTCTCACCTCCTGTCTGTTATTTTGTTTGATTTGTCCACTCATTCTTATCTTCCAGATGATTTTTTAACAATTTTGCACATATTTTAAATTACATTTATCATTTTAAATTACTTTTGTCACCCTGTCAAATAAATTTTAAAATCCTTCCGGAAAAGCTTCCAAAGCAGATCAATGGAATTATAATTATAAAAAGCAAAAAAATTATCTATAATAGATAATTTTCAGTCGATTTCATATCGAGATAGGGTGTATGCACACCAAGCAGAATCAATTTCTCTCCATCACTCTCGGCGGACAGCAAGCTGACCATATCCGTCGACAGCATATTGCCGGTCTTTCCTTACAACCCGGACCGGCACGATTTCATCCAAAATAGTGTTCTGTAGGGCTGATACCCTGCCGCTCGCCAAACACAACAAGCGATGAAAAAGAATAGGGACACAGTAAAAAAAACAACAGCTCCTCCAACCGTCTGCTTATTGGGGTTTCCGTGCATAGACGGATATCCAATTCTGCAGAACCGATATGCGTCTGATTTTATATTTATTACACACTTCTTTTAAGGTATGATTGGTTGTCAGATATAGATCAACTGCCTCTTTTTTCAACTCTTCGGAATACCTGTTGTTATTTGGTCTGCGGCACAGCCCTTCTTCTCCAAACATCAGATATGCATTTACCCACTTTTCCACACTGGAATGATGTACTCCGTATTGCTCTCCAAGCTGGCGCAGCGAATACTGCTTATCCAGAAATCCCCTTACTGCATTCATCCGATCTTCCGGAGATATTCTTTTGATTTTTAATTTGCTTTCCACAAATCACACTTCTTTCTCTGCATTTAGTTTCCATTCAAATTTGTTTGATTATTTCTTTGATAGTCGCTATGACCGCTTCGTCTTCTCTTTGTTTTTTTCTGTACAAAAGGATGCCGGCGATTACTGCCGCAGTCATCAAACCAAACACCGGAATAATAATGAAATGCAGCCGGCCGGGTGCCCCTTTTACTTCCTCGGATCCTATTGCCGCAGCATCTTCGGTATCTTTATTGACTGAATTTTCTTTACCTATAACAAAGTCCTTTTCCCATTGCCACTTTGTCCCTCCTATGGTTAGCTCCATCTGCAAGGTGTATTCTCCTGCTTTGATTTTTTTTCCGGAAGATGGCACAGAGAGTTCATAATCAAAATTTGCAGGAATTTCTGCATTTTCTTCTCTAACTTCAAAAAAAACTTCTTTTTTCCCTTTCCTGCGGATCACGGCATCTAAATTTACCTTATCCGCAGATATACCGTTTCCATTTTGTATGATGACATTTATTTTATTTTCATAATCTTCCACTAAAATATCCTTCAGCATAAGATTCGGGGGAAGGGAGCTTCCGCTTGTCCTTAAAAATAATGGTACAATATAAGAAAATGCAGCCGCTCCCGATGATGCGGTTTCTTTCTCCTGGAGCCAATCCCCCAGACCCTTTCTGATAATCTCCGCCTGGCCCGAGATATCGGAATCCAGCCCAAGAAGCTCTGCCTCTTTTCGCTGCTCTCCTCCTGTCTCAGCCGCCTGGGATTGGTCTGAATCCATCAAAAATGCAATCCCTCCTACTATCGGAACATCCATCCCCCCGGCAGGCATGTCTATAGTGAATTGAAACAGATAAGACTTATTAGCCGGAATTACTATTTCCCGGTTACCGGTTATATGTTCCGAAAGCGTCTTCACATTATTCTCCAGCTGGTCCCTTGGGCCAATATATTCTATTGCCCCATCCTGACCCGCAACCGCCGTATAAAATCCCGCATATACGGTCACGTCATTATCCGTATTATTTCTGATTTCTGCTTCTATAATCTGCTTACGGGTTGGTTCCACCGTTAGATCATAATAGTTATTATCCGCTGCAATTGGTGTAATGACATAATCTGCTTCTGAAGCCTTCACACTGCAAAACAATACACACCACATGACCAGACAGACAACACCTATACTTAATATTCTACCCCAGACCCTTCTCTTCATTTTCCGCTTCCTCAACATTGCTTTGCTGACTACTAATTGATTTAAAAAATCGCTTTATATCAAAGGAGCTGGCCTTTTCCCTGACAGAACTCAATGCTCTATCCGCATTTTCATATTGATCCGACAACTGTTTGAAAAACTCCTCTATTGATTTCTTTTCCATTTCAACACGCTTGCACCAGTTCTGGTACACTTCCATCTCTTGATTATATTTTGCCCGCAGATTCAGTAGTTTAATCATTTCCTGCTCTGCTTCAATACGGGCATTATCAATGATGTTCTGTCCCTCTCTGCGGGCTTCGCGTAAAATCTCACCAATTTCCTGTGTATAACTGTAAGATTCCAGGCCTTGCGATACATCGCTTTCCTTAATCGCTTCCAATTCTCTTTCTTTCCCTTCAATTTCCTGCATCATGGAGTAAATCTTTTGTTCTTTTTCCATAATCATCTTCTCCTGTTCTTTTAATTTTTTCTGCATCTCTACAGATGCCGGAGAGTCTTTCCTCTCTTCCTCTGTCTTTCTTGTATTCTCAAGATTTCGCCGAATACCGTCATAAAAATCCTCTTTTTGTGCAATCTCCAACTGCTTTTCTTTATTTTCTCTTCTTAATTCCCGGATCTCATCAGTCTTTTTTTGAAGTTCCTCCTTCAGCTCCAGCATTTCATCCGCACGGTTTTCCAACTCTTTTTGTAAACTTTCTGAAAATGTGCCGGTTCGCTGTAATCCTTCCCTTTCTTCTTTCAGCATATCGACTTTTTGCTGGAGCCTCATTGCCTGATCTTTATATAGATTTAATCCATCACTTAGTTCTCTGGCTTTTTTATCTGATACTGCTGCCATACTTTCAATTTCCTGATTGAGAACTTCGTTTTCTCTTTTAAGTGTCTGCGCCAGTTCTTCGACCTTTTTCAGTGCTTCAATCCTTTTGCTTTGCGCTTTATTTTCGCCCTGAAGGCTATCTACCATATCTTTATAGTGCATCAGGTCGGCAACCCGCTCCCTCTGCTTTTTTATTTCCTCTTCTTTTTCATCGTCTGTTGTTTTGCGGGAAGCCAATTCTTTACGCGCGGATTTTAGCATTTCAATTTCTTTTTTCTGTTCCTCAAGTGTTTCCTTCTGTCGGCCAAGTTCCTGTTCAGAATATGCACCATACATCTTGAGCAATTCCTGAATATGGACATATACATCGACTTTATCATATCCGCCGATGTTGCTTTTCTTAATTTCCATGTTATCTACATAATCTACAATAGCTTCCTTTGTGATTACATTGTTTTGTATCTGGTTCATCTTCTTCCTCCTGGTTTTTGGCTCATTTACACTGCCTTTTCATGATACTTAAATATCCTTTATAATGAGTTTTTTTAAATTCTTTCTTATCTTCAGCATCCTTTTATATCTGCATACCATAATACCAGACACTAAAACGATGACCAGAACAGCTGCAAATAACCAAAAATATCCTGTTTCTTCCTCATATACTCTCGTCTCAGCCGAGTAAAGCCTGCCCGATTCTACAGTGAAATCCTTTTCCCAGTTCCACTCTTTTTCTGCAGTCCTGGCAGTCATATATAATGTAAACTCTCCATCATTTAATTTGTTTCCATTAAGATCTACAGAAAAATCAAAATTGGAATTCGGCGCCATCCTCATATTCTCTTTCGTTTCCTGGTATAATGTTCCCTTCGTATTTATCCGGGTAATCCGTGCTTCAATCTCCAGATCATTTGCATATGCCGCCATTATATTCTGAATATTTGCATTAACTGCAGAAGCATCCTCTGCCTCATCATAGGACAGGTCATTTAATACCAGCTCCGGCTGTACTTCTTTTCCATCTTCATGCAATACAATCCCTACGACATAAGAATAGATGTTCTGGATGGCCAGATCGGCTTCTTTATCTTCCTCTTCTATTTCTCCGGTCCCGGCCAATTGAAAAGTAATGCCGCCGGCTAAAATTCCTTCATATTTCTCATCCGGCATCCTGATATCTAACTCAAGCACTACCGTTTCATTTGCCGGTACAACAATCCGGCTGTCACAGGTTACAATTTCATCCATCTGATAGGACAGAGTCTCATCCGACAGAATATCATTTCTCCCATATTCAATGACCCCATTTTTATTTGTTGCCGCAGAATGTATCTGCGTCTCAACCTCAAGCTTACGATCTGTCAGATTCCATATCTCTACTTCTACCGTCTGTTTCTGTGATGGCTCCATCTTCAGATCAAAATATGTATTATCCTGATCCACCTGATTATCCGGTATGATAGCTTTTACGGAAAATTCCAGTCCGGGTGCTTCCTCAGCCGCTTCTGCAGATATTGGACTGCATAGCCACATCCCTATACATATCATGCTAAAAAATTTAAAACAATGGATATTTTTCATTCCAATTCTTCACTTTCATTACTTGTGTTGTTGATCTTCAGTACCATATTTCCCGCCCACATTAACAGGGCTGCCAGAGCTCCTGCCCCAATAAGCCATATCCATAACCGGAATATCCCGGCTTTACTCTGATTGACTGTCAGGTATCGAAAAACCTCCAGATACTCATTTTCTTGTCCGCTATCTTCATATTGACTGGTATCAATCAACGCTCCCCTTACCATCAACCGGTAATTCGTTCCTATTCCTGTCTGATCGCAGGTGATCAGTGTGATTGTCGGGGTTCTTGTATCTTCCAGTACTTCCACATTGTTTTGGTGGACAATCTCAATTTCGGTCACTTCATAAGTATATAACTCGGTTTTATCTGTCAATTGTATCCAGTCTCCCAGCTCAACTTCCAGTAGGGGGCCAAACAGCAAAGAAGTGTCCCGCATATGATGGCCGGCCAGACAATAGTTTCCCTGACCCATGACCTGTTCGTTTTTCATCGTGCCGGCACCTGAGATCAGACTGGCCTTGGTAGTTCCGTTAAAGATTGGCTGATACAACCCCACAGATGCTATCGCGACTGCTCCTATTACCTGTTCCCTGTCAATATCCGAAACATTTTGAAGAATGCTCGTCAGATCCTGAACTGCGATGTCTTCTTCTACTACCGTGCCTTCAAGCTTAGCCTGAAGCGTATTTCCTGCAAGCTGCGACGCAGTATAATCTTCCAGAAGATAACGGTCGCTTACCACTTCTACAATGATACCTTCTAAAAGCGGAGATAAAAGAAGAGCAATGCCGATAAATAATAGCAAAAACAGTAACGCTCTTTTCCAGTATTCTTTTATTTTATCCTTCACGGCCTTCTCCTTATGAAGTCTCTATCCGTTCCCTTTGATTCTTGAAATGATTTCCGTAATGATTTCTTTCAGGCGCATTTTCTGATTCTTTTTCCGTTTTCTGTGCAGAACCAGGAAAAAAATCAATAGTACAATCAGCAGAATACCGGCCCCAGCTACCACATAGATCCACAGTTTGCTTCTTTCGATGGAAACATCCGTTTCGTTAAATGCTTTTGCCTCATCGGCAGTGATGACAAATTCCCGTTCAAAGTTCCATGAGTCTTCGGCGCTTGTAACCTCCATGGTGAGGATATAAGTTCCTGCCTCAAAAGGTTCTCCATTTAACGGAATGAAATAATTGAAATTGGAATTGGGCGCCATCTCCATCATCTCTTTGCTTAATGCATATAAAGTCTCCTCTTCCCCTTTTCTTTTTACCTTAGCATCTACACTCATCTCCGTCACATAGGCCGGCTGGAAATTCTGAAGGTTCGCACTAATCACATTTCTCCAGTTATTCTGTGCCGCACTCACCTCATTTAACTGAAGATTGGGTACGACTTCTGTATCATTTACCCGCATCAGCAGCGCGATCACGTAGCTGTACTCATTGATAATGGTCACACCGGATTCCTCTTCCACCTCTTCATCCGCTTCATCGACGATCTCCTGAAAATTAATGCCGCCTGCCAGTATACCGTCAAAAGATACCGATGGCATCAGAACCTTCACATCTACTGTATAGGTTCCTCCGGCAGGTACAACGATGCGCCCCTCCGTGCTGACCAGATCCTCCATTTTATACAACAAACTGTCATCGGCTTCCACATTTGGATTGACGCTATACTCCGTAGTCCCGTTGAAATTCGTGCTTGCCGTCGCAACGCTTACGGCGATGGTTTTATCTTCTTCGCTGTAGTTAACAACCTCAATCGCAAGCGTCTGCTCCTCTCCCGGTGCCATCTTCAGGTCAAAATAAGCCTGCGTTTCCTCCCTCTGGTTGCCTTGCATGATTGGATTTACACCATAATCTAAGGAATTGCCTCCGGAAGCTTCTGCCTTTATGCCATTTCCATTCAAGAAAAGGATACCTGCACACAGCAAAAGCCCTTTTATACCCCAATGGCATTTCTTCTTTATTTTCATTTTTAATTTTCCCTCTCTAGTCTGGTAGTATTTTACCTGTACAAAGTTCTCTGAAAAGAAGGCAGCTAACATTCCATCTCTGAAAAGAATGTTAGCCCCCTTCCTGTTTCTAAGTCTCTTTGCTTTCAGACGTCTCTATTTACGGAGTAGCGCCAAGCGTCCACTGAATCGTTGCTTTATACGTAGCTTTATAAACCTGTGTATCTGCAGGAATCTCAAGTTCTACGCTCTCGTCAGCTGTCAAAGTGCCGCCGTCTCTATCCGTATTGCCAAATCTGACCGCCGACACTCCCATACCTTCATTAACTGCTGCTGATGCAAGATCAAGTACCGTACCACCATTTTGAGCATCATAAGTTAAATCGCCGCTCCATGTGGTTCCGGGAGCCGTGGTTCCTGACTGTGCTTTCGTTGCTACATTTTTCAATTTAATTTTGGCACCAGTTAAAGTATTGGTTCCATCCGAAAACTGACTGGTCATTTTAGCCGATAAGCGCCATCCGGCACCTGTACCTCTAACATCCGTCACCTGTGCATAATATGGTATTGCTTCATTTAATGTCTTGTCTTTCGGAAGCTCCGCATAGTAATTCTTTATGCCGGTCTTAATCTGCTGTGTTCCAAAATCAAATGCCGGGACGACATCTAATCTGAGAGATCCTTTATTATCGGTTACAACCTCCTTATCATCCGGGTCTATTTCCTTATCCGGATCTTCCGGATCCACTGGGGGGGTTACTGTACCACCGCCTGTGTCAAAGGTGATTTTATTATCCGATACACTTACATCAGTGTCGGCTGCCAAAACACCCATTGCACTGCTAAGCATCATTGTTGCTGCTAAAGCAAATGCTGTTGCTGCTGCTAATTTTCTACGTTTCATTTTCTTTCCTCCTGAATTTTTCATTAATATTTATGTAAATTTTTTTACATACACTTACTGTGCGCCATATTCCCCACGGCTCAATCCGATAGCGGCACCTTGCCTCGCTGAAGCCTGTATCCTTTATGCTTTTCGGCACCCCACCAACAAACGAGAATCAACACTGCACATCCCGCTGCCGGCAGAACCATACTGGCTTCCTGTCCGGTCTGGGGAAGGCTCATCTTACTCACCGCCGACTTGCTTCCTTTTGATGTTCCCGCGTCTTTCGGCTCTTCCGGGTAGCTGCCTTCAAACGTGATGCCTGCACCGCTTTCAAACGAGCGGTCGTCTGCATATACTATCAACGTACCAGCCATCATGTACAGGAAAACGACACAAAAGATTCCTGTTAATTTCTTCATTGCATCCTCCTTTTAAGGCACATCACTGAGTACCCAGTTTACGACTGCAGTATAGCTGCCCGTTTTCACGTTTCCGGCAGAAGCTTTTACAAACAGGCCGTTCCCGCTGCCTCCTATTGTCCACTGATCGTATATATTGAACGTATCAGAAGCATTGGTATGGCGCCATATGTTCACTGCACTATTGCCTATTACCGTCTCTGTGCCGTTATAAGAATAAACCAGATCAACAGCTAAGACATTGCTTCCGCCATCAAGGGTAAAAGGCTGCTGTAACTGGGCAGTAAGCTCCCATTCGTTCCTGTAAACCCGGCTGTCTTCTACTTTCAGTTCCATAGCACCCGCCGGATAAGCTTTTTCACCCGGTGAGATAGCATTGTTTCCGTAAGAAATTTCCGGTGAAACCGTCAACTCCAATACACCATAATAGATAACATCCAATTCCAGCCGCCCAGTAAAAGCAGCATCATGGAACGCATAATCCCCAGAAGGATTCTCATTTCCGCTATTCGTAAAGATTCCGTTATCTCTCAGTTTGCCAAGGTCATAAGAAGTCAGGTCGGTTGCATTTGACACATTGTCATTTAGTGCTATTGCGATGCGCTCGCCTTCTGTCAATGAAGCCGGGAGGGTAATACTCCATGTCCCGTCCGTACCAACGGTTCCACTTGTCCATAATGTATTGTTTTTATAAATATAGACCGTTGCCCCAGCTTCCCCAGCAGTCCCTTTGATAGTATCCACCCGCGTTGTCAAATTTCCGTTATACATCCGAACACTCTCATCCAGATCCTCCACGGTCAGGGCTGTCGGCGGTGTAACATCACGCGTAGTCACATCTGCCGCCTGCAGGTCATCACTGGTACTGGTGTGCACCCGGTTCGAAGTGGAATCCGCCGAACCGCGCCTGGCGCCAGTTACTTCCACCGTCTGCCCTGCCGCCATATATGCCCCATCCGGCACTGCGATCACAATGATACCAGCCCGTGCAGGTTCTCCATATACACTGAGTCCATTACTGCTGCCGTCACTGGCTGCTCCGACGGTCGTTCCCTGAGCCGTATAAGCTATGCTTCCATCGGCATTCTTCACCTGCACAGTCACATATACTTCATCCGTCCAGGCATCTCTTTGCCCATCCGAACCCTCCGGAACATACGCATGTCCATAAATGTATTTATCCGCATTGGTCGGAACACGCAATTCATCCACCACAGCCGCCGCATTATTGGCACTCATTCTAGAATACGCCTGTGCCCCGGTGCTGCCATAAGATGTTGCTGAAGCGTTGAATTCGCCCGGTACATTTGTATAAGAAATCACATCAAAATACCGGCCTGACAGAGTATAGTCAAACAACGACCAGGTTTTTGTCGGATCCCCATTCAGATTAGAACCTCTGGACCAAACCGATAAATCTGAATTAATAGTGGTAAATGTAGAACTCGTATTCCCTGATGAAACACAATATCCACCAATCGTAGAGCCACTACCGACACGATTATTTCTGATGTCAAAATACAACGGGTTATCCAACACAAAGGTCAGGAAACCATCACAACCGATTGTTCCGTAATTATAACTTGATGTCCTCCCGCTCAGCTTAAAGATAGCACCATTTGACGCACTGACATACGTACTGCTTCGTGATGCACCGTCACCATATATCGCCGGACCAAAATCAGCTTGAATATCTATTTCACTCTTGTACCCATCTACATAAAAAATATTAGTTTCATTCGCACTGGTACTGGTATACAAAATTCCCTGATTATGAGCATCGGCAGTTCCGTTTTGCGCACTTCCGCTTCCATAATTGCGAACCTCAAATTTACCTCCGTTGGTTACATTGATAGCGTTATCTCCGCCATATAACCGAACAGCAGGTGCGGCACCACTCAATTTAAGAAGGTTTACTTCCGCATTATCAATATTAAATGTCTGCCCACCACTAAGTCTGAAGCGCAGTGTCGCCCCCAGGGTGTAAGTTCCTCCGTCTTGAACCGCATTAATTTTCGCACCGTTTTTGACGTTAAAAACATTTCCTGTTCCCAGAAATTGGATGCAACTGTTTACCGTATGATGGGCATTAATCTCCGCACCATCTGTTAAGGTGAAGACACAGTTATTTCCACCCACACGCATAGCCGCTCCATCGTTCGCCGTACGAGTGCTGGCACTGCTAAAATTGAGCTGAGTCCCGACACCGCTAATAGTAATTATGGAAGTTGTACTGGGACTGTCTGAATAGGTTCCGGTCAAACCCACCGCAGTCTGGGTGCGGCTTTCCACGTTCATAACCGCTCCGCCGGTCATCTCCATAACCGTATCAACATAAGTACGGTAGCCCACTCCCACATCTGCATAAATATCCAGTGAAGATCCTTCTGCCATAGTCATCTTTGTAATGGCACCAAATATACCGGAAGAATAGGTTGTCGTAGTAGTGGATTCACCACCGCTCGTACCGTTGTTATCAATATCCAGGATTGCATTTTTCCTTATATGTAATTCACCGCCTGTAATGCACAATGCCGCATTTGCCGCACCTGCAGACTTCAGACTTAATACTGCCCCTTCAGCCATTTCAAAATTTTTGATATAAAAATGATATGCGGACCCGGTTAATGATAAACTATTCCCTGTTCCATAAACGGTTACAGACGCATTGTCTGCGGTAATCAGTCCAGCCAGATTCCCGGTGCCAGATCTGACATTCTGCAGCATAATGTTCCAGTTATTGCTTGCGGCAGCATTATTCTGGTTGAAAATAGGCGTTCCCGGCGTTTGTGTTTTAACCAGATAAACATCACTTAAGATTAAGTTTACACTGGCTGATACCACACCAAGAATAATGCCATTTGAAGCAGCTCCGCCGCTGCCGAAATTAATCGTATGGCCATTTCCGGCGATTGTCAGATCGCGGGCGATTGTTCCCGGATTGTAACTCGTGGCAGTCCCGGGTCTTGTCAGATCGTTCTGTACATCAATCACAGAGACTCCTGTATTCCCCAAAGCGGCAACAAATTCATTCCAGGTAGTAACAGATGCTGTTGTCCCAAACGTAGAAATTCCATTTGCCTGCAGTGGTACGGATGCTTTCTGCTTCACTGATCCTTCACCCAGCTCCTGTTCTTTATTACTGTCTGAATTAGTAGCCTGAGTATCGGCTGCTCCTTCTGCAGATCCTGTACCTGCATCTGTATCTTTTTCGTTTATCTCGTCAGCCGCACCTGTATATATAGTTGATGCACCAAATGCACTTGTACATGAAAACGCAATACAAATAGCCAGAATTAACAGGTTCTGAAAAGTACTCTTTCTTTTTCCTGATCTCTTTTTTTCATCTTGCAACAATTTTCACCTCCTTCATAGCATAGTACTTATTTATATTAACGCCTTATAAGGCATTAATAACTTAATACATAATCATAATGCATAAAACATGATCATCTTTATCATGCTATAACATAGTTAACTATTCCTATCATCATTTATCTAAAATGATGATAGGCACCTTGTTCCCTCTGATATAGCACGATCAGCTCTGAATTAGACCAGAATAATGACGGCTTATTTTTTAAACTAGTTTCCTCCTGAAATAGAAACTGAGACTTTATTTCTGCTTAAAAATAAAATCTGCACTTTAGATCAAATAAATAGTGCAGATTTTCCATATTCAAACATGACAAATAACGCGAATGGTTATTTCACGTTATCAAATGACATTTATGATATTTTCAAAACTTTATGCGGAATAGCTAAACAACTGATCCAGTGTTTTCATGGCTGCTTTTTTATGCTCCATCTGACTGTGTCCATACCGATCCAATGTCATTTTAGCCGACGCATGTCCCAATATCTCACTTAAAGTCTTGATATCAAAACACAATTCCATACAACGTGTGGCAAATGTATGTCTGAGCGCATGGAAGTTGATATTATCCAAGCCGGCTTTTTTAAGCAGTGCCTTAAAGCGGTATTGTAGTATGCGGGGTTCTAAATGATGTCCGCTGTAAGTAAACACATATTTGTCTGAAGATGTGTTCTTATACTTTTTAAATAATTTCAAGATATTCACCGGCAGGGGAATGGTGCGCACAGAATGGTTACTTTTTACACTTCCCGTAACTAATACAGTCTTTGTGTCTGCATCGGGAGCATGACATTGAATCCTTCGGATTGTCCGGGATATGTTAATGACACCATTATTTAAATCTACATCTTCCCACTTCAATGCGCAGACTTCCCCCACACGCAGTCCCGTGTAGATAGCCAAAAGAATTGCAAAACCATTCTTGTCACCTTTTGCTGTCTGCTCCAGCATTTTCTGTTCCCGCAGCGTCAGCAGCCTGGCTTCCTTTTTTTCCATCTTGGGCAGCCGGGCTCCCTGACAGGGATTCACATAGATGTATTCATACTCCGCCGCCTTTTTCATGGCTGCATAAAATACACGGTAAATGTTGCGGACCGTACCCGCAGACATGTTTCGTCCTGATAAGGTATCAATGAATGACTGAACATCTTCCCGCCTTATCTTGCATAACTTCTTATGTTTCCAAAAAGGATTGATCCACTTATCCACTATGGCAGCATAATTACTGAAGGTGGAGGCTTTCACATGGAGTTGAATAATGCCGTACAGCCAGTGCGTCATAAAGTCTGAGACAGTTCCCGTTCCGCACACCTTAATCGTCTTTTCCGCATGCATATACCGCGATTTCATCCTGATAAGCTCCTCCCTGCATTCATTGTATTTCCGGGCATACACCGATCCGTAAATCAGCTTTCCTTCAGGTCTGCGGCCCTTAATATAGCGCCCTTCCCAACGTCCGTCTTTTCTCTTATATATATTTTCTCCACGTCTTGCCATGTTACATCCTCCCTCTCTGTTCCTTCATTGTATTGACGGCTACTTTGACGGCTAAAAAAATGATAGCAGTCTTTCTCTTTCAATCTTAAATACTTTCAAGTATTTCTCGCAAGATACATCACCCTCCACTCTCACTTGACAAATGCATAGACCTCACATCTTCAAAAGCTTGTTGTCAGTGATATATAGTTGACTTAATTAGTTATATTTTTAATTAATCTATTGACAATATAACATTTGCTTGTTACAATTTGTCTATCTATTAGTGTCTATCTATTATTTTCTTTCACTTGTTTTTCATCATTTTAGATAAATGACGATTTTTGTAAGAGTGACAGATGTAATAAACACATAAAAAATGGACTATTGCTTAATTTCCAGCAATAGTCCTGTTTTTTTGCAAAGCATATAAATATATGATCCGCTTCTTTATAAGGTTAAATAACTTTCCATAAACTCCCTGGCATCCCCGACATAACCATAATCAGCTATGTTAAAAACAGGAGCGTTTTCATCCGTATTTACGGCGATGCAGAGCTTTGTATCCTTAATTCCTTCGGTATGCTGTATCGCCCCTGATACGCCGATGGAAATACAGATCCGCGGCCTAATCGTAAAACCGGTCTGGCCAATCTGGTGTTCAAATGCAATCAGCCCTACGTCCGCAAGCGGCCGCGTACCACCAATGGCAGCACCAATCTTTTTTGCAAATGCTTTCAGCAATTTAAGACTTTCATTGTCCTCCACGCCTCTTCCACCCACAACCACCGTTTCTGCCGAAAGGATACTGTCCGCCCGGGCTGCAACCGGCTTCACCGCAGTTACCCCGATCCGGGAAGCGGGAAAGCTGATATCATCCATATGAATAACTTTTACATCGCTATTATCTGCAATAGTAATGGGTTTGTAAACACCCGGCCGGATTGTCATCATCTGAGGATAACGGTTCTCCTTCGTCACAATGGTCACAAACACATTTTCCCCGTAAGACGGTTTATTTTGTCTTATGAAATAAGATCCGTCTTCTCTTTCATCTACCTTTAACTCAGTACAATCTGCCGTCAGTCCGCATTCTAATTTTGCAGCCACTCTGGAAAATAGGGAACGTCCGATCACAGTCGCCGGAATCAGGACACTGGAAGGTGTAATACTCTTAAGCATCTCAGCAATCACCTGGCTGTTGGCATCATCTTGAAACAGGCTGTCTTTCTCTGTATTATAAACATACACCTCATCTACTCCCAGTCGTTTCAACTGTTCTATGAGCGGTTGGCTTTCCATGGCAAGCAGAATCACCTGAATCTTCTCCCCGGTGATTTCCTTTATCTCATGGGCCACTGCAGACAGTTCCGCAACAGAGGAGTCCAAAATATTATTATAATGTTCTGCAAATAAGCAAATTCCACTGGCCATCAATCTCTTCCCTCCTCTTTCTGAATCAATGCTTTGATTTCTCTGGCTGCTTCTTCCGGTGTTCCGGAGATGAATTTCGCTTTTTTCTTAGACTCCGGTTCAAAAGAATCAATTACTTCGGTGGGCGAACCTGCCAATCCGGTCTCATGAGGCGGAAATTTCAAATCCTCATTGGTATAAATCGCCAACGGTTTCGACTTGGCTGCACGCTTCGTCCGCAACGTTGCCAGTCTGGGAATATTAGCCCCAAAACAAACAGTCAGCAGGGCAGGCAGGGAAGTCTGCAGACAGAACTGATTTCCCTGATACTTTTTAACTGCGTTCAGCTTATCAACAGCTTCTTCCTCATAATCCATCTGGTGGATCTCTGAGATATGCGGAATTTGCAGATAT
>Ga0153944_1000058_pt1 | contig 45186 bp, 48 predicted proteins | sample TSNJ028MetaG_FD_104703 | JGI IMG/M metagenome (GOLD analysis project Ga0153944, IMG submission 104703) | Attine ant fungus gardens microbial communities from New Jersey, USA - TSNJ028 MetaG | ecosystem: Host-associated > Fungi > Mycelium > Unclassified | place: USA: New Jersey, Wharton State... | reverse complement strand
GTAGAGTTACTGGAATCCGGACAGGTTGATATCAGCGTGACCAATTTCCCCAATTCCCATCTGCGCAATCTGAGTTCTGTAAAGAAGATCCGGAACTTCAAAGACGTATTCATAGCCAGCAAAGAATTCGAAGAGATCAAAGGGAAAAAATTAACCTTCCACGAACTGTTGGAGTTTCCTCTGCTAATGCTCAGTAAGCAAAGTACCACCAGTGAATTCCTCCACAACCTCTTTCAACAGCATCAGTTAGACCTGGTACCTGAAATAGAACTGAGCAGCAACGACCTGCTCATCGACCTCGCCCGTATCGGTCTGGGTATCGCATTTATACCGGATTACTGTCTGAAATACACCAAAGACCTGTTTATCGTTGAAACCGAAGAACAGCTGCCCGAACGCGAACTAGTCCTGGCATATAACGAGCATATACCAATGACCAAAGCAATTGAGGAGTTTCTGAATTACTTCTAATCCGGCAGGATATGTTCACTTGCCGACCAGAATTTCTCAAGCCGCGCTCTTAACGTATCGATCCGGCAGTTATTGATATCATTCCATTCCCGGGGAAATACTTCCCGGTAACGGTTACCCATAAACCGCTCATCAAGCAGCAATATCATCCCCCGGTCCGCATCGGTTCTGATCACCCGGCCGGCTGCCTGCAGCACTTTATTCATACCGGGGTACAGATATGAGAAGTCAAATCCGGGCATCCCCCGCTCATCGAAATGCTGCTTCAGGATTTCCCGTTCACAGCATACCTGCGGCAGACCGGTTCCGACGATAATGGCGCCGATCAGCTTATCTTCCACCAGATCAATCCCTTCTGCGAAAATCCCCCCCATCACGCAAAACCCAACCAGACTGTAATCCCGTTCTTCCTCAAAATTTTCAAGAAATATCTCCCGTGCTTCTTCGCTCATATACTGAGACTGCAGAATACACTCAATATCTTCCAGGGCTTCTTCCCGCCTGACCCGTTCCATAAAACAACTATGCACGTCGGTCATAAAACGATAGGAAGGAAAAAAGACGATATAATTACCCTTTCTGGCCTGTAAACTCTCCCAGATATAGGCGGCAAAACGTTCATACATATCATCACTGCGCTGCGTATACCTGGTACTCACATCATTTCCCAGCAGGAGCAGGCGCTGCTCCTGGTCAAACGGTGATTCGGCATAGATGGCATAGTTATCTTTTTCCGTACTCAGCAGGGTTTTATAATAGTCGATCGGGAGCAGGGTAGCTGAAAAGAATACGGTGCTGTTTCCCTGGTCCAGACATTCCTGGAGATTGACCGCCGGATTCACGCAGAACAACTTGAGTTTAAAACGGCCATCCTTCTCCAATTCTGTATAGATCACGTAGTTTTCATCCACCCGCTCATGAATATTGATAAACATCCGAACATCAAAATAAAAATTGAGTACTTCCTGACGAACATCCTGATTTTGACATTCTTCCAGAAACCGCTCCATCTCAGCCATCACATTCATAAGCTTCAGGGCGGCGTGAGACGCACTGTTTTGAATCTGATAGGTCTCACATTCCCGCTTCAGGGTCAACAGCAGCTTATTGCTCTCCTCCAGCCGGCGGGCCAGCTTTGCATCTTCATTCCTGACCAGACGTTTGATCCGTAATATATCTTCTTTATAGATGGCGGCACTGTACATCTCCCGGCCCCTCTCCACCAGGTTATGAGCCTCATCGATCAGGAAGATATAATCCCCCTTATTTCCCTCATAAAAATAACGCTTTAGCCGGGCTGTCGGATCAAAGACATAATTATAGTCGCAGATCACCGCATCTGCCCACATAGAGATATCCAACGCCATTTCATGGGGACAGACGCTATATTTCTCAGCCTGGGCTTCCAATGCTTCCCGGCTCATATCATCCGTCGTCGTGATCATCTCATAGATCGCATCATTGACCCGGTCATAATGACCCTTGGCATAAGGGCAATATTCCGGATTACAATCAGTCTCTTCGCAAAAGCATATTTTATCTTTTGCCGTCAAAACAATCACCTTAAACCGGAGAGCCTGCTGCTTCAGCGCCTCAAATGCATTGCTTGCGACAGTCCTGGTGATCGTTTTGGCGGTGAGATAGAATATTTTCTCGCCCAATCTCTCACCTACCGCTTTCACCGCCGGAAATACCGCAGCGATCGTCTTCCCTACTCCGGTCGGTGCCTGAATAAATAAACCCTTCTGCCGCAGGATGGTCTTATACACCGAAACCACCAGTTCTTTTTGGCCCTCCCGATATGCGAACGGGAAATCCACTCCTTTTATTGATTGGTTCCTGGTCTCTTTCCACTCCAACTCAAACCGTGCCCATTTCTCATACTGTTTTACTACTGCCAGAAACCATTCTTCCAATTCATCAAAGGGATAAGATTCGCGGAACCTTTTGATTTCCTCCGTCTCCATCTGGCAATAGGTCATCTGCACACTGATCTCCTTCAATCCTTCCTGCTTGGCAAGCATATAAGCATAGCACTTGGCCTGTGCCAGGTGAACACCAATAGGATCTTCTATAAATCTAACTTCACGCAGAACCCCTTTAATCTCATCGATGACCGCACCGCTCTCTTCTTCTATAATGCCATCCGCCCGGCCTTCAATCTTAAGATCGAATCCCTCACATGGAATCAGGATCCCCAGCGAAACTTCAGCACTATAATCAGAACCCATCTGCCTCTGAATCTTGCGATGAATTCTGCCGCCTAACTGCATGGCCTCTTTATCGGGCCCGCTGGTTGTCCGATTATCTATATCACCTTCCCGCAGAATGAATTCTACAAGATTACGCACTGATATTTTGACCGTTTCCATTAAATAACCTCGTTGTTTAAATCAAATACTGTACCATTACTTTGTCAAGTGATGGTATTATTATATCATATTCTCAAATCAAAAGGGACCGGCCGGACAATGTTATCCAAATTCACATTATCCGGCCGTCCCCGCTCTTGTCTGATGTTTACGCCGTTTGGAATTTATGCAGCGTCATTTCAAAATCCGAATTGACTCCGCCGTACATTACGGTCAGTTTCTTGGACAGATCCAGACTCAGCACCCCTAAAATAGATTTTGCATCCACAATCACTCTATTATAAAATACGTCAATGTCAAAATCACATCGGCTGGCTGACTCTACAAATTCCTTTACATCTTCCGTGGCTGATAATTTAATTCTCTTTTTATGTTCCATCATCAACGCTCCTTTCTAACTCTATGGTATTCAATACAATTAATATAGTTAACCATATCAGTGCACATTATGACATTTGAGCCAGTAAAAGTCAATTCACATTATGACAATTTTCACTACATTATATAGTGATTTATTGTCCAAATTCCACTACATTTTTTCGGTATCTAAGAGGCAGGTTCTGTCTTTGAAGGAGCAGATTTTCTCTTTCTTTGATCGATATGCTCTCACAAAATCCTTTCCATAGCCGTTCATATTCGATTTGTGATGCTGATACTCTGTTCATTTTCTCCATATCGGCCTCTTCATCCAGTACCAGCACCCATTGATGCCGGGCTTCATGGACAACAAACATCTTATGGGACCGGTCATAGATCATAAAGTTCTCCAGCGGCAGCCGATCGCTGAAATGTCCGGCAATACAGGTCAGTACCTGACTCTTTGGCTCGATTTGCGCAAACAGGACCCCATTCTCCAGTTCCCTGAATCGCAGAAATCCTTTGAACTGATGTGCTTCCCCGCCGACCCGCCGGCTGAGTTCAAACACCTTTTCCACACTGGGATGACTCAGATGATTCATGATCTTGGTACTGTCAGGCAGCTGACGGGCTGCCAGCAGGGTCCCAAGGATCGCATTGCCCTTATCTTTATCGTGAGCCAGTACGGCCTGGTAAATATCCAGATATACATCCAACCCCAGATTTCTTTGGATCATCCGTTCAACCGCAATCGCTTTTTTCTCATATTCTTTACTTTCAATATATTCACAGAACAGCTCCTGTTCCATATTCCCCCGCAGCACAATGCCGACACTGCCCTCATCACGCTCTTCTTTCCATGCATCATAGACCGCCGAGAAGATACCGGTAACATTATCATTGCATATAAATACCTTCTTCATCCGACTCACCCCAACATCCGCTCAATCGGCGCCTTCTTCATGCCTTCATGGATAATAAACTGCTCTTTGCGGAAATTCATATCATCAAAAAGAGACAGTTGCTTATAACTCATTCCCGCAATTCCACCCGGAAGCTTTTCTTTCACATCCAGCAAATTCCTGGTAATGTAATCTTCCTCTATCCTGGTCGGATACATCATCTTACCACTGCAGGTCAGAAAATAAAGTGCCCGTTTCAACACCACACCCATCTTCTTCAGATCTGGAAAGTCCAGTGTCCCCAGTCTTCTGGCTTTGACGATCCGGGAAGCCGACTTATAACCGATCCCCGGAACCCGCAAAAGAGTGTGGTAATCAGCCCGGTTCACTTCCACCGGAAAGCATTCCAGATGCTTTAACGCCCAGTTGCACTTGGGATCCAGCAGGACATTGAAATTGGGGTTCTCTTCGGATAACAATTCCGCCGCTTCAAACTCATAATACCGCAGCAGCCAATCGGCCTGATACAGGCGGTGTTCCCGTAAAAGCGGCGGACCTTCACCCCGTTTGGCCGGCAGATTCTTGTCATCATTTATATGAATAAAAGCCGAATAAAAGACCCGCTTCAGATCAAACTTCTGATAGAGCGATTCGGCCACATTCATAATCTGATAGTCGCTCTCCGGCGTCGCCCCGATGATCATCTGAGTGCTCTGACCGGCCGGTACGAACCGAGGGGCATTGCGATAGACCGCAATTTCCTGTTTATTCTCAAGTGCCCGGTTCTGAACCAGCCGCATCGGTGTCAGGATACTCTTGCGGGTCTTATGGGGAGCCAGCAGTTTCAACCCTTCCGCCGTAGGCAATTCCAGATTGACACTCATCCTGTCAGCCAGGAAACCAACCTTGGCGATCAACTCCTGAGATGCGCCGGGAATGGCTTTGACATGAATATATCCCTGAAAGTTACATTCAGTTCTGAGCTTATGCAGGGTTGCATAAATAAGCTCCATCGTATAGCTGGGATTCTTCATCACCCCGGAACTTAAAAATAAGCCTTCAATATAATTCCGCCGATAGAACTCCATCACCAGCGTACACACTTCGTCCGGGGTAAAAGACGCCCGCGGCACATCATTGGACGCCCGGTTGACGCAATACTTACAGTCAAACACACACTCATTGGTAAATAAAACCTTCAGCAGCGAGATACAGCGTCCATCTGCTGAAAAACTATGACAGATACCGCTCTGCTCACAATTACCCATCCCGGATCCGTCACCGCTGCGTGATGTTCCGCTGGAAGTACAGGCTACATCATACTTGGCTGCATCTGATAAGATATTCAATTTATCCCGGACCGACATCTTCTCTGCAATGTTCATATCTCCGCCTCCGAACAAATGTTTGTATTCATTATATCATGCGAACACCCGTTTGGCAATGGTGATTTTTTAAAAACTATACATTTTTGTTAAATCGGATACTCGTAATCCGCTTCGCTGCTTACTCGAAAACTCCCCGCTTCATTAAGAAGCGGGGAGTTTACTAACAGGAGGTTAAACTATTCTTCTACCGCTGCGATCAGTTCCACTTCACAGAGCACATTCTTCGGCAGGGTCTTCACTGCCACACAGCTTCTGGCCGGCTTAGAAGTAAAGTATTTCGCATATACTTCGTTAAATGCTGCAAAATTACCCATATCACTCAGGAAACAGGTGGTCTTGATCACCTTGTCAAAAGAAGTGCCCGCTGCTTCCAGCACTGCTGCCAGATTCTTGCACACCTGCTCGGTCTGTCCTTCAATCGTATCTGCTTCCACTTCGTTTACTGCCGGATCGATCGGTATCTGTCCCGCCGAATAAAATATTCCATTGTGGATACACCCCTGAGAATAAGGTCCTAATGCTTTTGGTGCTTTTTCTGTTGCTACTGTTTTCATGTTCATCTCTCCTTACTTTTTTGAATTTAAACTTTTTCTATTTCTCTGGTCACATTATTTAACCATTTATAGCTCACAAACCGCTTCAGCGAAAAAGGCACTTTGATAAATTCATCACTCATCAGACAAAGGTACACGACCGGAACCGGTGCCTTAAACACAAATGCCGCCAGCAGCCCGAAGATAATCGAGCCGCACCACATCGAGCCAACATCCATTACCAGCCCGATCCTGGTATCCCCGCCGGAACGGAATATCCCCACGATAATAGTGGCATTCAGCGCCTGACCGATACTATAAACCGCCATGATTATAAACATGGCTTTAAGATAGTATAGCGCTTGTACACTTAATGCCAGATTCGCAGTCACAATTGGAATCGAAAGCAAAATCCCCCCGGCGCCCAGCACACCAAAAACAAGGCTCAGCCAAACGAACCGCCTGGCATAGGCTTTCGCCAGCTGCTCTTTCTTCTCCCCGATCGTCTTGCCCAGATAAATGGCCGTTGCATTGGCAATCCCAAAGACCACAACCATTGCCAGTTGTCTTGCCACCTGAGCGACCGAATTAGCCGCCACGGCAGCACTGCCGAGTCGTCCGATAATAGCCGCATAAGCAGCCATCCCCAGTCCCCACATCAATTCATTAATGATAACCGGAGCGGAAAACTGCGCAAAATCCTTTAACAGTGTTTTATCAAACCGGCATACATCCCGCAGCCGGATCCGTACCACCTTATTCTTAAATGCTGCATACCAGATGACGATCAGCACTTCTACCGCCCTGGCGATCAGAGTCGCAATAGCGGCACCCTCAATCCCCAAGGCCGGGAAACCTAATTTACCAAAGATCAAAATCCAGTTGAGGGTGATATTGACCATCAGTGATATACTGAACACCACCGTTGCTATCACTACCCGCTCAATGCTTCTGACAATATTCAGATATACCTGCGTGACCGCCATCAGCAAATAAGACCAGCCTACGATCTGCAGATATTTAACCCCCTCGGCAATGATCTCCGGATCGTCGGTGAATATCCGCATCAAAGCTCCCGGGATCAGCATTGCTGCCGCAGTAAATACCACTGCTACCGCCATTCCGGCCGCCAACCCTATTCCCAGAACCTTTTCAATTGTTCTGATATCACCCTTTCCCCAATACTGCGCCGTCAGCACCGTTGCCCCCGATGTCAGACCGAAGAAGAACAGGTTCATGATGAACTGCACCTGCCCGGCCAGGGAAGAGCCTGACAGAACCGTTTCTCCCACACTTCCCAGCATCACCACATCGGCCGCTGTCACGCCCACATTTATCAGATTCTGTAACGCCATCGGTATGACTAGTATTAATACCTGGCGGTAAAAGCTTCTCCAATCTACATTCAATGTATCAGTTGTTTGCTTCTTTGTATATCTCGTAAACATCACTTGCATCCAATTCTTTTATTTTTGATAATTTTATTGTATTATTCATCGTTGCATCCAGAGCCAGCCGGTTAAGCACCTCATCACTCTGAGCTTCGCCCAGCAGCTCCGGCAGGCTGGTCGGCATATCTAATGACTTAAAGTATGCAACCGTCTTTTCAATCGCTGCCAGTGCCGCTTCTTCGGCATCTTTGATCTGCAGACCCCAGACCCTTTGACCATAGTGCCGGAAACGTGCTGTGTCCTCTTTATATACATACTTCGCCCAGGAACCCCACACCGCCGACAAGGTTGCTCCATGAGCTTTGTCAAATTTCGCCCCCAGAGCATGACCAAACTTATGTACACAAAAATCTTTCGCCCGTCCCAGCCCGGTAATATCGTTATGGGACAGACTCCCGCACCACATCAGTTCACTCATGGCATTATAATCGGTTGAATCGCGGTACGCCGTGGTACCATTTTTAATCACTGTCCGCAGCAGTCCCTCAGCTATCTCATCGGTCATCTCATTGCTCTGGTCAGGGATAAAATAGCGTTCCAGCGTATGCATCATGATGTCTACCGCTCCACAGGCAACCTGATATTTAGGCAGCGTATAGGTTAATTCCGGGTTCATAATGGCAAATGCCGGACGGTTAAATGCAGTATTGATCCCCGCTTTCTTTCCCAGCGCCTCATTGGTCAGAACTGCCGAATCACTGGTCTCACTGCCGGCTGCCGAAATAGTTAATATAGACCCCACCGGCAGTGATCTTGTCAGCGGAACCTTACCGGTCCAGATAGCCCATAACCCGTTACCCGGGTTAGCAGCACCATGGGCAATTCCCTTAGCCGTATCGATCGCGCTGCCGCCGCCGACCGCCAGAACAAAATCAACGCCAAAATCTACCGCTTTCTGCACCCCTTCTTCAGCCAGGCTTAAGCGCGGATTGGGCTGTACGCCGCTGATTTCCACATAGGTGACCCCTTCTTCACTCAGAGCTGTTTTGACCCGGTCGATCAGACCGCTCTTTACGGCACTGCCCTGACCATAGACCAGCATCACCCTGCTGCCGCCCCATTTCTTCACTTCCCGGCCCACTTCTTTTTCTGTATCTTTACCAAATATGATCTCGGTTGGATTGTATTGTCTGAAACTCTGCATAATGCCCCTCCTTCATTTTAGCTACTCGTTTCATTATAGGGCCTGATAAACCTAAAATCAAGAGGCGGGAAACTATTATTTTCCGATCCCCTCCCTTAATAATGTGCTATACCTCTTAAGCCCCGATTTTTCTTGATTTACTGCGTCATGATAGGATTATCCAGAATGGATAGGGTAGCATTATAGCAATATATTAAGCAGCTTCTTGTCATATTTATACGTCACTCTTTTTTGAATCTGTTGCTTAAGGGCATGCACACCTGAATAAACTCCGATGAACACAATAAATATCTCAAGTCTGCCAAGTATCATCCCTACCATTTGAACGATCAGCGTACCTCCAGTAGCATCTGCATTCGTTAACCCGTTTGAAATTCCAACAGTACCGAACGCGGATGCAAACTCAAACACAGCTTCAAAGAGCGAACTGCCGGAAGTCAATGTCAATAAGAGCGTTCCAATTATGAAAACACCCATATAGCAAGCGATAAATCCAACTGTATCCTTGATAAGAACGTCATCAATCGGTGTTTTTCCCTGTACCCTGTAATAAGAAGGCGCTGTTATATGCCGTGCCGGAGAAAGCCGTTTACGTATATTTTCACGGGTGATTTGAATCAGCAGATAGGTGCGTGATAATTTGATACCGCCAGCCGTAGAACCAGCGCCTCCGCCAATAATCATGAGCAGATTCAAAAGTCCTACTGCGAAAGGCGGCCACTGTGCATAATTCATTGTGGAATATCCCGTTGTTGAAAATGTAGTCACAACCCCAAATAATGCTTCGATAAAACTTTCACCGATGCCCATATTCATTTCTTTAATCAGCGAGAACGCCGTTAACGGTACAAAAACAAGCAGCAACCCAATCGAGAAACGAAATTCACTTACACGAATCATTCTTCGGAATTTACGTTTCACAAGCAAAAGAAGGATCGCAAAATTTGTTGACCCTATCAACATAAGTACGATTGTAATAATTTCTATCGGCAGGCTGCCGTATTCCCCGATACTGTTTGCCTGCGTTGTAAAACCGGCTGTGGATAATGCAGACATGGTATGGCAAACGGCATCAAACAATCCCATTCCAAATATCCGGTAAAGCAATGTTCCCAATAAAAAAAAACCGGTATACAATGAAAAAATTGTCCTTGCAGTCCGCTTAAGGCTTGGCATTATCCGGTCTGGGTGTCCTTCCGCATTATAGAGGTTCATGGACTGCTTTCCCTGAACAAGCATGACGATCATGATGATAAATCCCAATCCGCCGCAAAATTGCATAAAGCTGCGATGAAACAAAAAAATACGCGGCATAACAGCCACATCTACAACAGTAAGGCCGGTGGTTGTCCATCCGCTGACTGATTCAAAAAAAGCATGAAGAAAGCTTAACTGTCCCGATAGAACAAATGGGAAAGCACCAACAAGAAAAGAAAAACACCAAGCAAACATAACAGGCAGACTGCCTCTTTGCAAAGGTGACTGCCATCCGGTAACACCTTCTTCCTTTCGCGGAACTAATATACATACAGCAACACCCAAAACAATGGAAATCACTGATGGAAGCAAAAATGCGGATATATATTTTGTTTCTTCCGGACAAAACGGCAATATTACAAGTGGAACCGCGATAAGTATTCCAATGAGCAGTATTAGTTTTCCGTAATTACTACTGTCATATAAAAGTTTTCTCAAATATTTCACCGCCCCGTCAGCTCCTTCAACGCTGTCATTTCATGTTCGTCGGATGATATAATCACCAATATATCTCCGGCAAGTATCCGCGTATCGCCGCGCGGAATCATGCTTTTATCACCGCGCAATACACATCCGATAGTGACCTCTTTCGGCAAGCTTAATTTCCATAGTTTCTTATTCACAGCCGGTGCTGTTTGGGATATTGGAACCTGTGCGATTCTTATACGCCCTTCACCAACCGGCACCAATGTTGCCATTTCGTCCAAAAAGGCCTGTTGCTCAATGATACCGGCAATGGCTGAAATAGCACACACAACGGAGTCTATCCCCATCCGATAGAAAAACTCCGTCTTTTTGGGGTCGGAAATCAACGCTACCGTCTTTTTAACATGAAATCTTTTTTTACACAGTTGACATATCACAAGATTGTCGTCGTCTCTTTCAGTGAGCACAATGGCGATGTCGGCGTTATATGCGTTTGCATCCTCCAGAATGAAGGGCTTTGAACCGTCCCCGTTAAACACTGTGAGCTTATCTATCTCAGCCAGCGATTGGCAATTCTGCATATTATTATTAATAGCAGTCACATAATAGCCTTTCTTTATCAGTGAAGTAGCCAGCGATTTTGTTTTATGAAAGCCTCCAATTAAAACAACTCTTTTTTTCATACTACACCCTCCATTTCTTCCGATGCGTCCAACAACTTGTCGATTTCCTTTGTGGACAAAACAGCAGGGCATATTGTGTCAATGTTAAATTCACGATACACACACTCCCGTTCGGGATCGTAAAGCCTCGCTACGACCTGACCGATTTGAAATAATTCCTTGGCAAGCTGTGCTACCATGATGTTTGTATTATCATTGTTAGTAACTGAAATAACCGCCGTTGTCTTTTCAATTTCCGCTTCGCTCAATACGGATATTTCTGTTGCGTCACCTGTAAGTATAATCCCTCCGAAAGATGACGAGAGTTTGCGAAAGGAATCTTTGTTTTTGTCTATAATCACAATGCTTTTCTCATCATCAGACAGCGTGTTGGCAAGATTTGCGCCTAAGCGTCCGCAGCCGATGATAATGATATGGCCTCTGTTCTTTTTGCTTGTAAATAGCTTCATGCTCTATTCCTCCTTATGACATGACCAATACCATGGCTGTCGTGTTCAATAAAATAACCGTAGTCATTTTTCGTCTATAGGACAATCACTCTCATCATAGGCGCATTTTCCGTCTGTATAGAAGGATGCAAATACGTGAAGGTTGTAACGTGCCGGAATATAGGTCGGTTCAAGCGCCCACGCCGCTCGAAAATGCTTCATTGCGGAAATATGGTCGCCTTTCTTTTGAAGCAGTTCGCCTATAAGGTTGTGCGGTTCCGGGCATGAGGATATTGACTCACTGTCTTTATCTTCCGATATATGCTGGTTCATAGTATGAATCCCTCCTAATTCTTGTTTGTCTATTACATACCAATGATAGCAAAGATGCTGTGAGGGTGGTGTGAGAAGTGGCTCATCCGTGTGAGAAAGCTGTGAGAAGCAAAAAAACATCCCTAAAATCGAGATGTTAGATGATAAGAATAGATATGTTTTTATTTACAAAATTTAATCTATGGAAACACGGCTTATGACGAGAATTTCATATCCCTTTTTCGATACCCAATAAATCCAACTACAAACATCGCCGCCGCAAGTAACGTTAGCACGACAAGCCCCGCCGCATTGAAATCGTACATAGGCAGTTGGGGAATGTATCCGAAGGGCGATAATTTCACCATCCATTCCGGCAGATTCATAATACTCCCGATGTAAATGATAAAAAAAGCATATCCCAGGTAACCGACCAATGTGGTCAAGAGGTGAGGGCAAATTGTTGTATAATTTCATGGATGTGAGTTAACTAACTTTGGATAGATAGACTTCTCTGCTCTTTATAATAGCAGAAACACTGTGAAGACGGCGTGAGAAATGACCAATCTGTGTGAGAATCTTGTGAGAATGAAAAAACCTCTTTGGAATTTTCCAAAGAGGCAAAATGCTATTATTTTACTCATCTACGAGCCTATATCCAACGCCGATTTCGGTCATGATATATCGCGGTTTAGCCGGATTTTTTTCTATTTTCCTTCGCAGACCCGCCATTAACGCCCTAAGTGCCTGTGTATCCGTTCCATATCCGATACCCCATATTTCTTCGATAATATTTCCTGTTGTCATTACCTTGCCGATGTTTTTGAAAAGAAGCGACAGTAAACTATATTCCATTGGCGTTACATGCACTTGCTCGTCGCAAATATAAACTAACCGTTTTTCTAAATCCATTTGCAGATCGCCGACCGAAAGGACAGCTTGCACTGTACAATTACCTTGTTTGCAGAGATGCCGAAGGGCTACCCTTATACGCGCCATAAGTTCTGTCGCGGAAAACGGCTTTGTCAAATAATCGTCGGCACCACTGTCGAGAGCCAACGCCTTTTCTTTATCCTGATCTCTTGCCGATACAACAATAATGGGCAGTTCTGACCATTCGCGTACCTTTTTGATAACCTCTATGCCATCAAAATCAGGCAGCCCGAGATCAAGCAACATAATGTCAATCTGCTCCGAAATAAGCATATTCAAAGCGATTTGCGCATTACTGGCGGTAGCATAAGAAAATCCTTCCTTTTTAAGTGCATACGCAATAAAATTCCGTATTTGCGAATCATCCTCTACAATAAGAATACATTCACTATATTTGCTCATTTTGTTCATCCTCCATCGGCAATGTAAAAATAAACTCCGCACCCGCTCCATCTCTACGGTTGCGCACCTCTATACTTCCACCGTGTGCTCTTACAATAGAATCGCAGATGGCAAGACCAAGACCAATGCCGTGCTTTGAGTCTGCGTGTTTAGAGTGTGAAGTGTAAAATACTTCAAAAATATTAGATAAATCTTTTTTTCGGATACCGCTTCCTCTATCCCTTACGGTAAACTCCGCCATGTTTGTATTTTCGTTCAGTTCCACTATGATACCGATTTCATTTTCCGGCTTAGTGTGTTTAATTGCGTTATCAAGTAAATTTATGATTACTTGAATGATTAGTTTAGCATCCATCGGAACAAGAAGTAATTCATCCGGTACGCTGACCGAAATTTCATATGTTGGCGCACGTTTCGCGATGTGGCCTACCGCGTCGCCAATCACCTCCTCCACAGCTTCCCGCTGTTTTTTAATACTTAACTTGCCATCTTGCAGACGTGTAAGATTTAGAATGTTCTCAACCAATGAACAGAGCCAGTCTGCGTCCTGTTGTATGCTTTGTGCTAAATCATATCGGGGATCATCCTCATTTATCATACTCATAAGCATTTCAGAAGTTCCAATAATACCGGACAATGGTGTACGAATATCATGAGATATTGCCCGTAATAAATTTGCGCGGTATCGCTCCTTAACGATTTCTTCCCGTGAATTTATACGTTGTTCAGCAGAACGGAACCTATCCATAGCAAGCGCCGTACTTTCAATCATAGAGCGTAATAACCGCATTTGCGTTTCATTCATTTTTTCAGATTTCTCTCTTGGTATGCGGAGTACACCGAGGATACTTTCTCTGCCATAAATAGGCCAATCGTAAAACTCGTCACCTACATTAAAACCAGTTCGAAGCGACTCGATTTGATGTCTGATCTCCTGTATATCTCCAACCTCCCGCCGAACTTGTTTTTCGCCTAATCTCTGCTGGATGAAGGTCTGCTCCGGCATGTTGTCCTCATCAAAACAAAGACAGGCAGCATTGCATGAAAAACATTCGCTGATAGCGGTTACTGCGATACTGGCAATATCATGTACATCCTTTGCGTCGGTCAGATGGTTGGTAAGATTATAAATTGCTTTTGTTTCCGCTTCTTTTCCCTGTGCGTCCAACGCGCTCCGCTTTGCGTGTGAAGTCAGTGTACTTGTAATAAGTGCCGTAAACGTCATGATAATAAAAGTAATGGTGTAATTAGGATCGTTTACAGAAAAGGTGAAAATAGGTTCCGCAAAAAAATAGTTAAATAAAAATGTTGCGAGTATTGACGCAATAAATCCGAATGCAAAACTGCGGGTGAGCCATGCAGTCATCAACACTGCCAGAAGATAGACAACAACGATATTTGTATCCGGAAAGTTAATATATCGAAATAAGTATCCCATCCCTGATGCGGCAATAAAGATCACTGTCATCAAAAAAAATCTCTGTAAAATCCTTTTTCGGATGTTTTTTGGTTCAGCCATATTAATACCCTCCGTATAGAGTTTCTTTTTATTATATACGGAGATGCAAATAAAGCCAAGGTGTGTATTATGAATAATATCTGTAGCCTTGAACTATTACACGTTTTATAAGGAAATGTGCTATTGTATTGACATTCACGTTTGTAGACACAGGAGGATACTAATGCTGATAATAAAAGATCGCCAGCTGGGTCCGGTCACGCAGATCTAGTTTATCCAGAATGTTACTAAGATAATTCCTGACCGTTCCTTCACTTAAAAATAACCGCCCGGCAATTTCCTTATTGCTCAAGCCTTCGGCCACCAACTTGATCACTTCATATTCGCGGTCACTGATATCAAGCCGGGAATAATCAAACCGCTCCGGCACATTCAAAAGATCGGGAATCTTGGCGGTAATCTCATTACCAAACACCGTCTGACCTTTGTATACTGCTTTTACCGCCGGCGCAATACTGTCATAATCCTGTTTCAGCAGATACCCTTTTGCCCCGATCTTCAGGGCCCGGATGATATATTCGTCATCTAAGAAAGTAGTCAGGAGCAGGATTTTCGCACCGGCATCATAAGTCAGAATTTCTTTGGCCGCATCCAGCCCGTTCGTACGCTCCATATGGATATCCATCAGCACGGCATCCGGCTTATGCTTACGGTAAAGCGGCAGAGCTTCACTGCCGTCAGAGCCGATGGCCGCAACCTGAATCTCCCCGTCCGCTTCCAGAATGGTCTTTAATGCAGTCGTGATCAAAAAGTCATCGTCAATTACGATAATATTCATATGCCACACCTCAACTTTCTTTTACTTCGGAATCGTAACAAAAATACGAAAGCCGGATTTTGTTTCGATCAGGATATTCCCTTTCAATGCTTCCACCCGATCACGCATATTCACCAGGCCAATACCGGTGTCCATAGAATGACTGATATTTGTTCCATTATCCTCAATTACAAGCTGGTACATCGAAGGATGTTCACGGACCAGTACGCGGACCTTCGTTGCATCGCTATGCCTGGTAATATTAGTAAGCGCTTCTTTCGTGATACTAATAAAGCTGTATTTCACATCATTGGGAATATCCAGCTGCATGTCATAGTTCATAATAATATCACAAAATTCAAAAGCGGCAATCAGCCCGTCCAGTGATTCTTTCAGGTTTATCGAATTATCGTGCAGGTCATGGACACTGCTGCGAATGCTATCCATCGCCTGACTCAGAGTGTCGTCCAGCATACCCAGCTGGAGCTTGATAGCTTCATCTTTATTAACCGCCTTAAGTGCGCCGGTCATTAAGATTGAACGGGATAAGAGGTGTCCCACATTATCATGGATCTCCCGGGCGATCCGGTTGCGTTCCTTCAGGGTAGCGGTGTAGATTTCATAATTCTGACCTTCCTGAATAGAGCGGTTCTTATCCTTTAAAACCTGATTCAGCTCGATATTATCATCGCGGTTCCTCTTATAAACTTCAGCCAGTTGATCGTAAGAAGTAGTCTGGTAACACAGCAGCGCTGCCTGAGCAATACCAACCAGAACAAACAGCATGTAAAGCGGCTGCACATCCTTAGCGTGCAGCATAAAACTGATCACCCACGGAATCCAGGACAGTAAACTGCGGGAAAGAAAAAGATCATAAGATATCAACGGCATAAATGTCAGCAGTCCCGGAAAAAAGCAGGAAAATATACCATATATCACTGTTGCAGCAATCTGGAATAGCTTTGAATCCAGATAGTAATTAAAAGCAGTAATGCTTAAAGCGGTAAAAAAAGCAATAATAAAAATAGTATCAAGACTGGTCAGGTATCCTAGTATAAAGCAATACATCACCAGCAGAACGCGATTCATTAAAGGTTTCATCTCGTTTTCTCCTCTTTGCTATGTACGAAACTGAATAATTCTAATCCTGCCCTTTTACTTTTGCATCCCACTCTTCTTCTGTTATTTCAAAATATGTCCGTTCCTCGTCTACATCTGTTATATAGCATGACACCACCTGTTCTCCGGTTTCTTTACTAATCATCTCGACAGTAAGACTATTATCCTCATATGCTGTACCAATCCATAACTGTGCTTTGGCTACTTGATTTTGAATTGGTACAACACCCCACATCCATGTATCAAAATTACATTCCGCTGTCACATAGAAAGTTATTCTTTTCAAGTCGCTGCTTATATCAACCTCCCAGTATTTTTTGTTTTCTTCCAAATAATCGTTTAGTATTGTTTCGGTAGTTTCTATCAAATGTTCTAATTGGTTTCCTGTAACTTCTATGGTAACCGTTCTATTTGGATTTGCCACAGCATTTTCATAATACTCATCATTTATGTTGGCTTCTTCAAGTTCCTCCATAAATTCTTCTATGGGTCTATCCGAAATCGAAGTGTTAACTATATATTTAGGCATAACAATGAAACATGTTTCACCTTCTGGAATTTCCATTGTTCTTGGTATTTCGACCCTTGCAATATCCGTAGTTTTATCATTATCTACTAACGCATATTTTTGCTGTGCAATACGGGCTCCAACTGCAGCCACTAGCACTATTAAAATGATTGTAATGACATTCCGCTTATCTCTCACCATATTCCCCCTATCCAAACACCGGCACCGGGCTTGGTGCCGGGCCAAAAATCGGCCCTAAATATTCCCATAGTTCCGAATCAAACTTGATATTGTCCACTCCATTCAACTGGAAGTCTGCAGCCGGAACTGTCTGCCACTGCTTATCAGAATTTTTCATTCCGGTGTCAGTGGAATTTCAATCGTTCCTTATGCTAAATCCGAAGAAAGGCTGGGAAAATATTTCTGTACCACCTCAGCCAGTACACTGGCTACCGATATACTTAATCTGCTCATTACTGTCCGGAGCGGTAAACTCTTCACCACTTAGATAATCATCTCCCAATTCTGATTGCAGTTTTTGAGAGATTTCTATCATAATTTTCGCATTCTGGATATCCTGAAAAACCTTATCAGTACCGGATTCAGCTTACATATCACTCTTTAATTCTAATCCTGCCTTTTCACTTTTGCATCCCACTCTTCTCCTTCTATCTGATAACCTTCACTTGTTGAATACTCCAAAATTTTTTCATTTGTCTCTTTCCCTATAACAATAGTATAAATTTTGACATCCTCTGCATCAGTACCAATCCATACCTGTGCCTTGGCAATCTGAGTTTGGATTCCTACAGAATTAACCCCCCAGGTCTGCAGTGTGCAGTTTTCTGCTACATAATAAATCACATTCTGGAAGTCATCACTTATTTCAACTTCCATATACTTTTTAGCATTTTCTAAATTCTTGTTTAATATGTTTTCAGTAGTTTCTATCCAGTGTTCTAATTGTTTTCCGGTTACTTTTATTGTCACTGTTCTATTTTCATTTATCTCAATATTATTATAATACTCACCATTTTCACTTCCTTTTTCAAGTTCTTCTACAAATTCCTCTATAGGTCTATCTGAGATCGAAGTATTGATTATACTTTTAGGAATTACTATATCTTTAGTTTCTCCATCTGGAATTATGATAGTTCTTGGTATTTCGACCCTTGCACTATTCGCAGTTTTATCATTATCTACTAACACATATTTTTGCTGTACAACACGGGTTCCAACTGCAGCCACTAGCACTATTAAAATGATTGTAATGACATTCCGCTTATCTCTCACCATATTCCCCCTATCCAAACACCGGCACCGGGCCTGGTGCCGGTCCAAAAACCGGCCCCAAATATTCCCATAGTTCCGAATCAAACTTGATATTATCCACTCCATTCAACTGGAAGTCTGCAACCGGAACTGTCTGCCACTGCTCATCAGAATTTTTCACTTTTATTCCACACTTTGTCGTAACCATACCTCCGTTATCCACTTTTGTTTCCACTCCCCACTCACCTTTAACTCCTTCGTCCTTGACACCATATCCAACTTTAACATATGCTGAACTTCTATCATCAATCTTGTACTCGTATCCAAAAGAATACTCTTCTTGAGTCTGTTCAGCAACAAGACCATTGATATTCACTTCCCAATTCCCCAGTATCTCCTTATTCTTACCTACCGCGATATCAAGCGTAACCGGACTATCTGTTTCTACGTCAACCGCTATGGATTCACCGGCATAGAGATATAATCCCGGTGCCAGTGGGATTTCTATCATTCCTTCGGCTAAATCCGAAGAAAGGCTGGGAAAATATTTCTGTACTACCTCAGCCAGCCTACTAATATATTTAATCTGCTCATCACTTTCCAGAGCGGCAAACTCTTCACCACTCAGATAATCATCTCCCAATTCCGATTGCAGTTTTTGAGAGACTTCTATCATAATCTTCGCATTCTGGATATCCTGAAAAACCTTTCTATTGACTGCACATACATTATATCCTCCATCAGCCCCAACCGATATTTTCCCCAATAGACTGATTGCCGGTCCGATTGCTTCACCAAGCATATTGGCATGAATATATATACCGGAAGTAGCCGATAATAATTCCCCGATTTTTTCAATGTGTTCACGGTACCACTCTATATCTTCGCGAATCAGTTCCAGTTGCTCCCCTAATGAATTTGCTGTCCTTAGCATCCCGTGTATATCATAATGCTCTTTAATTCCAGCAGCAGCGCCCGAGATTCTGCCCAGAAACTCCATAAACCAGTTGAAATATCCGTTTAGAGAGTTGTAATTAGCAACCAGTCCCTCATATTCTGTCCGCCATTTTGCTTCATCAATCTCATGAACATCCCCAAAATACTCATCCAATGCGCTGCTATACTCATTGTTTGATGTTATCATAATGTCACAGAGCTGGTTGATCCCATCTGCCGTTGGACTTTGCATATTTTCGATATAATCTTTATGTGAATTATAGGCAGTTCCCGTTAGCTCCTGGTTGGAACTAAACTGAGTGAAGCGATTTTTCAATGTCTGTGTTTTACTTTTCAAGCCAGTCAGATTTATGTTCATCATTTGCAGCTCTGATTTTACACTGCCTATTGTCAATTTAACCATTTCCGTTCTCCTTCCTAGTTACTGCGGTGCTGATTGCCAATCTCTTGATCCAGTTGGTCAAATCCCCATGCAACATCCGCAATATACTTAGCATCCCTTGCTATACATTCGCTATACATCTGCATGTTAGTTACCAGTGTATCATAGATACCTTCACCGGTGGTATGAGCTTCTACCCCCTGAGCATTTGCTTTGGAAACACTTACTATTGTAACATCATTTCCCTGTTCCTGAATTATCTTTTTTATTCTTAACGCTTCTGATACTGAAGATTTTAATCCCATTACCTGTTACCTCCCTGTTTATAATAGTCTTCCTCGCAGTCACTGATTTCATTATTTAGCTTTTGCCGCGCTGCTTTTATTTCTTCCAGCTGCTCATCAAATTGTCCCCGCACATCAACATCGGTTCTCTTAACATTCTCAAAACTCTGATATAGATGCTCATAAAATGCATCCATTACCGGAACATTCGTAATTTCATCATACCCTGAAAGTACTCCTTTTTGCACTTCCAGGTATTCATCTCTGGCCTTGTCCAGTTTCTTTTCCAATTGCTGTAATTCGCGGTCTTGTTCTGCAAGTGCATCCATCCTTTTTCTAATTTCTTCGTGCATTTCATCATGATTATCTGCCATGTTCTTTTCCCCTTTCCCGACTTACCTCAATAGAATCAAAGAATCGTAAAAATATCTCATCCCAGTCTTCTTTCTCTTCTGATAAAGCGCTGGTCATAAATAATCCCCACAGGCTATCAATGGTACAATTCAACAACCGGTAATACCGTTTATTCTCACCTTCTCCGGCAGTAAAACAAATCAATCCCTGCTTTATTTTCCCCTTCTTCCGGTGAGTAACCTTATCGACTTCAAAGCTTGTTTCCTGATTGGCTAAAACCTCTGCAATCTTTTTCAATTCCAAAGCCATATCATCACCCATCATTTGATTCTCAACTAATTTAGCAAGAATAAAAACGTCTGCCCCATTGTCATATGCAGCGTGAGGATAAATCTTAACTAAGTTTTTCGGCAACTCGTTTATATTAACCTCTTTAAAATCCTGAGGTACTTTCATTTTAACAATTCCGCCGAATAATACTTTCTCAAACCAGATCATGCGTTCTTCCTCCTATTTCCTCTACTATTAGATAACCATCCAGCTTTCTTCGTTCTTTAAATCATTTACCTCACCAGCCAAACAATCAGTACGAATACAACAATTATTCCTCCTGTGGCAGCTAAAAATATAGTTCTTTGGCGTTCTCTTGCTCTGGACAATTCTTCATACTCCGCCATATCTTCCATTTCCTGCCCGCCACTACTATAAACTTCCTCAATCAATTTTTTTGCTTTAGAATATTGAGATTTATCAACCAATATTCGTTTCTCGTAAATAGAACCCCCAAGATAGAGCTTCATAGCAGCACCACTTTCCTTGTCCTGTACTACCGATGGAATCTCATTTTCCTGCAGAAGATTGCATAACATACCAACCTCTATATCATTAGAAGCCGCTAATAGCTCCACCAGTCCTTCGGTCTCTTGTGCCTCATAATTGTCTATAAAGGTAAAAGGCAATATACGTTTATTTTCTTTCACAACCTCTTCCTTCTCCACTTCCGTTAATCTGCGCATAAACCACCACAGCGCAATTGCAAAAGCGGCATAGAACCATGCATTTCCATCCGTGATCTTATAGGCAAAATACAAATCAATACTTTCAATTTGCTCCAATGTATCTCCATACATCTCAACTGCTATCGAATATTGGCGTAAGCGATTTATCACAAAAGCACCGTACCCTAGAAGTGGAAATATGGAAGTAAGTAACGGTACTCTAATCCTTTTCCAACTCCAAATCACTTTTGCCCTTCCTATCACTAAAAATTATTAATATTCCTCCCAGAAACAACTCTCTATTTCTAATAAAATAGCTGTTCTTCGCATCGTCTGGTTGAATATTGATACTCTTGTAAATATAAAATCACCGCACATCTTTAGTATGATAAAACAGACACTAAATAAAATCGCTCTGAGAATTTCTTGTATACTTTTATCTTTTTTCCAACTCGCTTTTTTTATTATCATGTATTGAGTTATGATATATACAACCCATAGCGCTGTAGATATAAGTGCAAGTATATCCATATATGCAATAAGAATTGATGAAATCCCTCCCAGAAAAGAATATGAAATAATCGCATATAGCAGATTGATAATCACTATAAATATGTACTCTCTCGTTTTATTTTCCATTTTTAACGCACCTCCAATTTTGACTCAAACAGTGCCTGTGTTTTCTCATCTACTACCGTTGGTGCCGCCAATTGATCTGTAAAGTCATAGATTGGCTCTGCAAACTCTCCTGTTCCAAATTGACAAGTAGCTACTTGACCTGAATCACCCGAAAATACTTGCGGAGTATACATCAATTGCCCATCTTCACGGTATGACAGATAACCTGATATTTTACTGTTTGCATGGCTTTTATCCAATGTTGACAGTATCGTATAAGTAGCGTCCTTATCCGGAACCTCCAGACCAGTAGCTGCTTTATAAGTGTACTGTGCATATTCAGATGTCCAGCGCTGGGTACGCACATCATTTTGACTCACATTCCTATATGTGTTAATAGATGTCTCTGCTAGCTCTTGATACCTCTGCCTTGTCTTAGCATCCCCTGTGGTAATTATTACCCTTCTTCCAGAACCATTCGCCGAGAAGCTATATGTTACCTCTGTACAATTTGTAGCAGAAATCAAAAAATTACCTATGCATTCCCATCATTGTATCAAATTCCGCAAAAGCGTTTCCTAAATTTCTAATATTTGCTACATCTTTATCCAATGCATTTCCAAGTGTTGAAATGATACTTTGGGATTCTGAAAAAGTTTTTTTGCTATTCCCATTTGCAGTTATTGTACTCTCATCGTCTCTTGAAGATAAGCTTTCCGCTGTAAAATACGTTGCTGCACCGGATATCTGCGATGCTTCGGTTTCTGCTGCTGCACTATCTACATACATGCTATCACTCATTTTTCATCCTCCTAACTATTCTCGGTTACATCTTATGTAAAGTTATATTCCGGTATCCTGACATATCTTCCAACGCCCTCTGCCATCAGATAACCATCCGGCTTAGCCGGATACTCGGTTACCTTGACCGGGAATATCGTTAAATACCCCTGACTGCTAAGCAGCAGGCCATTTCTTGCGGTCTTCACCCATTTCGTAAAGTTATCGGAGCCTTTAAATTTATTCGTATTGGCACCGACGATAAAGGTCGATCCATAAGAGGCTGCCTGTTCCAGCCAGTTTGCCAGAACAGTCAGATTGGTACCGGCCAGCTCACAGAAATCATCAATATCATCAATTAAGATATATATTGGTTCAAACCCGGATACAATCTCCTGCGGATGCTTTCCGCCCTTTAATGCCTCATCCATTTCCTGCTTTCTTCGTTTTGTTTCTGCATTTAGATTGTTGGCGAAATCTTCCAGCTGCTCAACTGTCATAATATAATTGACCTGGTCTTTAAATTCATAAAGCCCTCTGCTCTTGGCATCAAATACATGTATCCGACTGCCCATAAGCTGAGGCAAAATAATTCCCATCGCATTGGTCTTTCCGCTGCCGCTTTCTCCCAAAAGCAGGAACGGACTGTTGTGCCGCATGATTCCGGTTCTGATAACACTGTCCTTGTCTAATCCGATGGAAATCTCCGTTTCATCACCCTGATACCCGAATAATGCCGGATAGGATAACTCTTCGGGAAGCATCGGAATATGGGGAGCCTCATCACCGGGGTAAGCAACAATGATTTCGTTGACATAGGACTGGATTTTTTTACTATAATCCACCTCATCTGCAAAATCAACCGGCGTATATATCTGCATAATATTTACGTTCTCACCTGATTTTATCATCGCCCGTCCCCGGATCTCCGGCAATGAATAGGGACTTCTCCCAACTAAGGTTTTTACTTCATTTTCATCAAAATTGACACCGGCTATCTTGTTTTTAAAGTTATTAAGGGTCGCAAAGCGGATAGCACTATTTCTGCTGGCCGTCACAATGACATAGATACCAATACCGGCTCCATCACGGGTGATCCTGGTAAAGTACTCTTCCATCTCATAGCCCATTTCTTTCACCGCATCATAATTATCAATGGCGATGACAATTGCTTTCATCGGTTCATCGGCGGTTTCATTATATACGGTATAATTCTGCGCCATTGCCGCCGCCATTTTTTTCTTCCGGTTCTTGATTTCCACACTGATTAAGTCCCGGAACTTGGCAAATTTTTCTTCCTCATCCAACATGATATAATCTGCCATATGAGGAATTTTGCTCAGGGATATAAGCGCATTATTGCCAAAATCCAGCACATAGAAATTCAAATTTGAAACCAAATTTTTTGCTGCCAGGTTTAAAATCACATTGGCTAAAAAGAATGATTTTCCATATCCGCCGGATGCAATATATACAATATTTCCCTGCGCCGCCAGATTGATTATACAGTCTAACTGCTTCTGTTCTTCCGGTACGTCCCGCTTCCCAATCACTACATTCAGATCTATTTTTGGGGCACCTTTTATATCCATATCGGGATTAACCATCTTATCTGGAAGTGAGGGAAGCCATGGTTTCTTTACTTCTATATGGTTTTCCTTGTCATATACATCTTTGATATGGTTAACCACCACATCAAGCTGTGTTTCTTTGGCTTTCCGTTCTGCCATGGAGCCCCGCAGATCCTGATTAATCAACTCTCCCTGCCCCAATTCATTGACAAAGTACACCCGTTCATCCTGGGTCACTTCTTTATCGGTTTCTTTAATATAGGCCGCACCTGACCACGCCGACTGGAACAGCTCATAGACATCATTGTTGCCGACCTGCAGATAAGCAAGGCCGGGACGGGTAATATTAGCGGCATCCGGCGTGTGAAGCACTTCTTTACTATCTGCTTCATTCTGCACCTTCAAACAAAGCTTAAACTTACTGTTCGTCCATATTTGATCATCAACTACACCGGTTGGCTTTTGGGTGGCCAAAATCAGATGCACGCCAAGGCTTCTTCCGATTCTGGCCGTAGAAACAAGCTCCTTCATAAATTCCGGCTGCTCTTTTTTAAGCTCCGCAAACTCATCGCTGATAATGAACAGATGGGGGATTGGCTCTTTGGCCTTTCCTTCCCGGAATAAGTCACTATAGGCATTGATGTGGTTTACCTCAAATTCTCCAAACATCTGCTGCCTGCGGCGCAGCTCACTTTGGATAGATGCCAGAGCCCGCATACTTTCACTGCCATCCAGATTGGTAATTGTTCCAAGCAGGTGGGGCAGATTTTTAAACAGATTAGCCATTCCACCGCCTTTATAATCAATCAGCAAAAATCCCACCTCGTAAGGATGAAAATTCGCTGCCAGTGACACAATGTAAGATTGTACAATCTCTGATTTCCCCGAACCGGTGGTTCCGGCAACCAGTCCATGAGGGCCATGCGCTTTCTCATGCAGGTTCATCTCTAAAATATCATCCTTCGCCCGTGCTCCCAGGGGTACCGATAAGGTTTTAGAGGAATGATTCTTCTGCCATCGGCTCTGTACCTGTAATTCCTCCGGATTTCGTATATTATACATTTCAAAAAAGGTGATACTCTCCGGAATATGATTGGTCATCCCCTGCTCATGCTGCAGGACGCCCAAATTCCTGGCAAACATCTCCATATCTACCTCGTCTAGCCGCTGCAGCATCACTTTTTGATTACGGAGCTCTTTTTCTTCCAGCAAAAGCTCTCCTTCTTCAGAATTATCAAGCAGCAGAATCGTGCCGATATTCTCCGGCAGGTTTGCCCTCTGGTTGGAAGTATAGATAATTGAAAATCCCAGCTTTTGACCATTATCTCCTTCCAGAAACTCCATAATGGAATGATCCATAATCATTTTGGGTTCATCTAAGATAAAAATATAATGGGGCAGGAACTTTGCCTCTTTTTTCTCTTCTTCCACTTTCTGCCGCCGTTCCTTTAATATCTGCTGCATACTGCTAAGAACCTGATCACGGGTTTTTTCTGAGCGAATCATGCCTAATACATTTAATCCTTGTAATCGGGTATGAGAAAGCCAGCGCATCCACCTGAAATCCTCGGTGTACGCACTGTCATATATGGTAATCAGCTGCACATCATGGTAGCTTTGAAAAAAAGTAAGCTGACCCATCAGCAGTTTAAGTTGTTCATGAATGACACTTTTTTCTCCCACCAGCCCCAGATGCGCCCGTTTCAAATCAATAATTTGAGGGCGTTCTATCATGGAATATTTTCTTTTTATGCTCTGCGCTTCTTCCAGATACTCATTTGTTTCAACCTCCATACCGGTGGTTTTGTCATCAATTTTAAGTGCCGGAGCTCCGAGGAAATGGCCGATTGATACGGCAAGGAAATCATCGTCCATATTGCTTCTTTCATAAATGCGGCTGCTGCAATGCTCCACCTGCTCTTCCAGCTCTTTCATTTCCGGGTAGTTATAATGATAAGCCTCCCGTTCACTCTCCCATTGATAATAGGCTTCTTTTCGTTTACCGAGGATATACTTTTTAAAAAGCTCACGCTTTCTTTTTTTCGTTTCACGAAGTTCCTTTTTATCCTGAAAGAATTTCACGACCGTAAAGATAGTTGTCATAAGGGTGGCTCCGATTGACATTAACATATAGAGTCCACGTTTCATAACAATCCCAATTACCACAGTAATCAAAAGCATTCCCAGCGGCGGCAGAACCGCCTGCAAGATCTCTTTCTTTGCCGAACCCTTGTCTTCTTTTGGAATATCAATCTTTATGGTTTCTTCTGCGATTTTTTTGATAAGCCTGGGCGAGCGTTTATACACCGGGAAGCCGTCATCTGTCTTTTCATCATCTGCGATTTGATGAAGTATAATCTGACAATCGGCATTCCATATTTTTACGCTTTTATCCGTCAAAACAAGCTTATATCTATCAATTAAAAGTTCGGCCCCTTCTTCCAGTTCATAAATGCCATCACTTATTTTTTCCTGATTTAAATACAGCCGCATCTCTGATGCGCTTTCTACAATCATTTTCCTTCTATCAACCAATATCTTTGTACTGCAGCCGGGCAGATTCACATCGGCATTATTATCGGCGATAAATAATTTTTCCTGCCTTTCATAAGTTTGAAAGGAGCTTTCTCTCAGTAAATAGTAACTCTCCTGTATCTCATTCCATGCATACGGTTCTAATACTGTTCCCGCAGCAATCACCTGTTCTCCGACTAAGAAAAATTCCAGTGCACCAATCGTGCATCTGTCAAATATAGGGTATTCTCTGCAGCTGTTTTGTTCCTGCTTAATAATATATTTCATTTTTATCTTCCTGTCCCTTGGTCATTTTATTTTAAAATCAAGATATCACCCGAATAGATGTGCGCCTGCTTAAATGTTAAAAGCTGATTCACATACATCTTCTTACGAACCGAGTATATAACAATTCTTTCTATCTGAAAAAAAATCTTTTGATTCTCTTTCAATACTCTTAATACATCGGCTATCCTTTGATCCTGGCGAACCATGATGTCCATCTTTTGATTGGCAATCTGTAACGTCACCGTTAACACGACTCTCACTCCTCTCTTATTGCAGGAGAAGAGATGTAACTATTCCTACATCTCTTCTCTGCACCTTTAACCGCGGTTAGCCTGGCCGGCAGCTTGATCAAATTCTTGATACTGCGTTGCATTTTGTACTACTCCATTACCAATATCTTCGATTAACTGTCTCATTGCTTCAAAGCTAGGCGCCATTTCAGCAACTCTTTCGGCAAAGCCTTCATATCCACTGCCCTGCCACATCGATGGTAACTGCTCGTTTACGACACTGTTTAACCAATTCTGTAAATCGGTTACATCCTGTGAGCGGGCTGCAATTCCCTGCCCTTGTGTAATCACCTCACCAAAATCCATCTGTAAAGCCATTGGTTGTCCCTCCTTTGTTTGATATTTATAACAAAAAGCATTGCTTTTGTTATCTAAATTGTTCGGATAGCGTATCTATCTTAGACTGTAATTCTTTGATTTGCTTTTCCTTCTCTTCACCGGACAGAGAACTGTCCATCTCCACCTGCTCGCGGTCTTTCATATATGCATATAATAATAATTCATCATCGGATAGCTGCATTGCAATGTTTTCCGCCTCTTTGACGTTAAGTCGTCCTATGTATATCCAGTATTCCATTTCTTTTACATTTGAAGAAAGAGTCAGCTTATCAATGATATTACCCTTCTGCTCTGCCGTTAAACTCTCACTTTGGAGATACGCCTGAGCTAAAATATACTTTTGATGCTTTTGCATATCGGCAACATCCATACCATTTAGCGCATCAATCACTCCGACACTATCATTTTCAATATATGCATTTCCAGCCGTTGTTACTGCAGTTAGATAAGGGATATTCTTAAAATATTGAAGTCCACAATACACCCCCAGCAATGTGGCCGCAACAAGCAATACCAGAACCAATCCTTTTAAAAAGAAATTCCATTGCTTGTTTACAATCATGCTCTTCTTCTTTTTGTTTAAAATATAATTTTCTTTCGTTTGCTCCAAATAGTCTTGTACATCCTCTGCCGTTTCTTTTTCAAAAAGCGGTGCGCTTAATGTACTTTTCTTTAATAGATCTTCCCCGCCTTCTAAAAAGTCTTTAAAACTGTACTGGCCTGTCAGCACACAGGCTGCAAGTGCTTTATAGCTTTTTAGAAAGTCCTCCTGCGTATTCTTCTTATAAGGGTCTTGTAAGTCCCGCAGTTTCGCTCGTACAAGTCCGCTGGTATTATAAAAAAGATTGGCCGGCGCTAATTCAAAATGATATTCACACACATCTCCGGCAAAATCACCGATGCGGATGAGAACATTTAAAATATCCGGAAATTCCTCATTGCGGATTCCGACAAGTGGCACAAGGCCTTCCTGATCGTATCGAAATAACATCTCTTCGCCTTTGTCCTCCCATGTGAAATCCAGAAAATGACTGCCTGCTTCCTGTAATTTATTAAAATCAAAACTGGTTTTTGCTAATAACCCCGATTTTTTAATCGTTTCTTCCATCTCATTTATTCTTTCCATTGATATCTCTTTTCTCTATTTGAAATCCTCGAAGCTCTCTTCGATACTTTTTTTTGCTTCTTCTATTTTTTTGTTTTTTCTATTACAATAGCCACACAGCAATACTGCAAAAAGACAACCGGCAATTCCAATCCAAAGGAATGGTATAATAGTGCTATCTATCTGCCCTTCTTGCTCTTTTTTTATAACTTTGCCTGTGGTTTCATAAAATAGCATGGCTTTCACTTCGTCATTTCCAACACCAGATTGCGAATCCTCCACAAAAATCTTTAGGTTTAAGTCCCGCTGCTTCTTTTGGTTTTGTTCCTGTACCTCTTCCACCTTTTCTGCAAAGGCAGTCGTAAAAAGCGGTATATCATGAATATCGGTTAAAGAAGAATAGGTTTCTCCTCTGTTTTCTAAAACCGAAGTATCAAATTTCAAATCTGTATCTTCCATTTGTTTTTCCTCTACATTGATCATTCATTACATAGCTTTATGCTTGTGGATCTGGTTCTGGTCCTTCAACTAATATCTTGGTGATCTTTCCTTCATTGTCCTTTTGCCAATTAGCATACAATTCAAGAAAACGGTCTTCTTCCACATCGTGAAATCCCCTATGTAATACCTTTTCAATATTCTCCTCATTAAAATAAAATACTTCGTCCGGAACCAACCCAATCGGATATAAGCATCCTGAGTATTCACAATACCCTTTTCCCTCAATCACAGGGCCCCTGTTTAGAATCATAACTTTTCTGCTGCCGTCCTTTAAATAAACTACACTACCTATTTCTAACATCCTTTTTATCCTCCATAATTTCTATACTTTCTATTATTTTATCTGGAATACCTGCCAGCACAAAAAAGTACATAAAAACTGCACCGCTATAAGCTACCAGTAAATCAAGATCTAACTTTATACTTTCATTGACCAAAAATATGATTGTTAATAAATAAAAAATCCCTTGGAAAAGCATCTCAAAACAAAACACGTTAAAGTATGCCTTACTATTTCCTCTTACACGAACTCTATGAATTTTCGCTCTTGTCGCAGGCCCTATACTAACCCCCTTTATCACCTTTGACATCTTGTTTTTCTGTCGCTCTCTCCATATGCAATATGTAATTGCCAAAGCAATTACCATAACAATAACCATTATTTTTAAACTGCTATTTCCTCCAAGCCCCCCTAACTTCCTCGATATCATTCTTGAAGTACTGTTTATTACACTGCCTATTCCTCCCGAGAATTGGAACCACTCCGATACTCAAATTATCAAACGCCCCTCTCCTTCTTATTAATTCCTTTTCGTTTTCCGTTATCGGATACACCTGCAAACTTGAAAAAAAAGAAAATATACCGAATAAAATCATGTACCCTTTGGGAGATACGTCAACTAAATAGTTTTGCCCATCTAACGTAATGGTTCTATACCTGAAGTTATTTGTAGCTTCTATTTTCATTCTAATCCTCCTCTTTTATGCCCAGCTACTATTCTCTTTAACCTCTATATTTTCTATCATTTTATCTGGAATAAATGCCATTACAAAAAAATACATAAAAGCGGTGGCACTATAAGCTACCAGTAAATCAAGATCTAATTTTATACTTTCATTGACTAAAAATATGATTGTTAATAAGCAAAAAAGACCTTGGAAAAGCATCTCAAGACAAAACACGCTAAAGTATATCTTACTATTTCCTCTCACACGAACTCTATGAATTTTCGCTCTTGCCGCAGTCCCTGTACTAACTAACCTTATCACCTTTGACATCTTGTTTTTCTGTCGTTCTCTCCATATACAATATGTAATTGCCAAAACAATCACCATAGCAATAATTGTTATTCTTAAACTGCTATTCCCGCCAAAATTCCCCAACCTTCCTGATATCAATCCTGTAGTACTGTTTATTAAGATTCCTATTCCTCCCCCAATAAGCGGAACCGCTCCGATACTCGCCTTATCGAGAATCCCTATTCTCCTTTCTATAGATTCCTTTTCGCTTTCCGTTATCGGATATACATACAAACTTGAAAAGATAGAAAATACACCGAAGAAAATCATGTACCATTTTGGAAATGCATCAATTAAATAATTCTGCCCATCTAACGTAATAGTTCTATACCTAAAGTTATTTGTAGCTTCTATTCTCATTCTAAATCTCCCTCTTTTTATGCCCAACTAAATGGATTGATTGCTTTTCCGATACTTCCCAGTGCCTCTCCGATCCCATCGATTGCATCTTTAGCGGTATTTTTAACCGCTTCAATTCCATCATCTATCCTATCCCCCAGCCAATCAAGGCCATCCTGCACTCCCAGAAAGTTATTATCATATGCCGCGTCAAAAATCTTACTCGCTCCTACAGACACGGCTGCCGAACCTAATATGACCCATCCTACCGGGGTTGTGGTCAACGCCACTGTAGCTATAGTTGTAGTTATAGCTGCAGCACCAATTCCCACACCTGTTGCAACAGCGTTATGAGTAATCGCTTGACCAACCGTTTTCCCTTTATTATTGATGTCATCATACATTCCAACGCCAAATCCAACAACTGCTATACCTACCCCCAGCGCCTTTCCTGCTGACGCCAGTTTGCCGCCATAGCGAAGCCAATTTGATCCTTTTAGTGCGGTTGCGTTATTCAGCATAATGAAACTATTGCTTCCCGCCGGACCGGCAATGCCGGCATTTAGCATTTTCCCTCCTATGGTTATCATGCTGTTGCCAAAGCCTTCAATGAGATCAGGCGCCGCTTCCATAATATATTCACCGACCGTTTTAATAGCTGCTTCTGGTAAACTATTGATTTTTTCAAGTAAGGCATCTATCTCTTCCTGGGACAGCTTTTCGGAATTTTTCTCCAACTCATCAATATTATTCATAATTTCCTGCATTAAGGCTTCTTTATCAACTGTCGTTTTGGCCATAAGCGCCTCATTTTCCTTCGCAATATTCGTACGCCAGGTAGATATCATAACCGGCTTGTACCCGCCCATCACAAAAGCCTTTGACATTTCCGCAATACCGGTTTGAATGGTTGCCCGTATTGATTCACTCGCCTTAAGCAAACCTGAAGTATCATTTTCAATTTGGTCATACTTTTCTTCTTTTTCCACCCACTTATCAAATAACCCCTTGTTGCAGGAGGCTAAAGTTGTATAAAACCCTGCCATCAGTTTATAATGCATTCCAAGTACGACATCTGTATTATGGGAAGCGTAACTATTATACGTTGCAGCTAAATCCTCATTTCTTATTCTGGCACTGTCTGCATTATTCTTCTGTTCAAGAATAACGGCGCCATCTAATATTTCATCGCCCACTTTTCCTTTTAAACTTTCATAATCATAAATATCTGATTCATTTGCTAATTTTATCGCACCAGATATGGTTTTATAATCAGCAAGCTGTTGCTTCAATCCTTCAAATGACTGGCTCTTAATTTCTGAATTGTTACTAAAAGCAGTGATACTGTTTTCAGCAATACCAAGCGAATCATTATCCTGCTGAAGTAATGCAATCGCTGCATCACATTGGCTTTTAATTGTTGATGGATCTAAATATGAGCTACTGTCCATAACCTTCTTCCTTTCTGGTTTTTAATTCTCTAAGATTGTCTTCCACTGCTCTTTTTTTTGACTCTATTTCCTGTTTTCTTTTGTAGTAATTTATTTTTATTTCAGCTTCAAATTCGGCCCTTTTCTTTCTCATCCCCAACAACAATTCTTGCTTCTCATCTAACAGTGAAATGATATCTCTATCGTTTTCGGTGCACGCTTCCCGCATTTGCTCTACTTCATAAAGCTCCTTTTGATTTTCCGCGTCACGCTCTTCTTCCTCTTTTTGAAAACGCTCCCACTGTCTCCTGTCATCATCTTCTTGTTGCTCTAATTTTTGAAGCTCGTTATATAGCTCTATTTCGTTCATGAAAGTTCCTTTCCCAATCAATACATCACTTTATACCAGAGGGCAAGCTCCCACCTCTGGCCAGCATTCCCATCATCGCATCAAATTCCTTGAATGCTAAATTAAGGCTTCTGATATTTTCAGCCTCCTTATCCAACGCACCGCCAAAACTTGCAATATTATCCTGCGCTGATCTGAAAGCATTTTTACTTGATCCATTCGCTGTTATCGTACTTCTGGTATCAGCCGAACCTAATGTTTTTGCATTGAAATATCCGGCCGCGCCTGCAAGCGAATTTGCTTCCAGCGAAATCCGCTCGTCATCTAGTCTTAAACCTCCACCCATTTTAACGTACCTCCCGATTTTTCTTTATCTTACTCTGATGTGAAACCACATATGCAGCAATACCCATAATGACTATCGCAGCACCTGAGATAACAAAGAAAATCCAGGACGCGTTCTTCTTTTCCCGAGTGGTTTGAACACCGATGCTACCCGTTTCTGTAACGGGTGTAGTATTAAAATCGAGTTCCGACAGATTATTTAACAGTATCGGATCTGCAATAAACTGGTATGTTGTTGTATTTTCCAGTTTTCCGAGTCTGGTATACGGCAGCTTCTTTGTGAAATCACTCATCAGAGCCTGATTCGTGCTGCTTGTTTCTGTTTTTAAGTTATGAACTGCAGCCAGGCCATCTGCAACCGCATTATCTGAAGCTTCTTTTGCTTCTGTAATATTCTTTTGCAGGACACTTACATTTTCTTCCGCATTTTTAATTACATCACTTACATAAGTCATATTTGCCGCATAATTGTCGCTCACCAAACTATGCATCTCGCTATTATTTGTGTTCATGCCGGTAATGTGGCCGTTAATAACAGAATTATCAATGTTGGCCAACGGATCATAACTTTGAACGGCACCATTATAAGTAGACAATGCTGTTTTCTGTTGCTCATACTCACCGATTAATCTGCTTTTCTCACTCTGGCTCCGGGCACTGATCGGACTGATAATTTCTTCATTAATTGTATTTTTAATTGCATCCTCATCCAACCTGCTTATGTTTTGAAGTCCGTTATTTTGTTGTCTCTGTGCCTCTGCTATCTGTGAATCCAAAAGATCCCTTACCGTATCCCCGGTGGCAGTGTTATATATGTCGCTAAATGGAGGTATCGCCGCCAGCTCATTGTCGATTGCCGCTTCAATCACTGCCCGATCTGCATCAATCTGCCCTGCTTGTCGACTCACCAGTTCTGTTTGAAGATATGCTGTATCAATACCAAACATATCTTCCAAACGAGCACTGCCGTTTATAATTGCTGTAATTTCATTATCAAATCCACTGCTTGCTTTCAATCCACTATAGGCCTGCCTAAATGTGCCTAGGTCAGCAGCATTGGCAATCAATGTCTCCAGATTTGTAATATAATCCTGCATTTCTGCCCATGAATTAACCGCCGAGGCCGTATAATATGCATCGTCCAGCACTGCCGGTGTCTGAACAGACTTAAAATATGGTTCTAACGTCTGATATAATGCAGTGGTTACACCCGGTTTGATTACAAGTTCCAAATTATCATTATAGTCATTCATCACAGTATTCAATTTATCTTTACTGTCGGTTGTTTTTGCAATAACATCATTAAGGTAATTATCAATCTCGGTTTCCTTGTTTTGATAATCCGAATTGTTAGCTCCTATACTTGTAACGAGATTATTAATGCCGGTCTCATAAACCGGAGTTCCCGTGTCATCTTTTAAAAGATTAATTGTACCAATCGTGTTTTCCATCCTTGTAAAATCTGTAACCAAACCCAGGCCTGACTGCTTTAAGGCCTCTACTTCGCCGGCGCTAAGGCTAATAAAATATTTGTAGCTTTCATTGATTTGTTCAATTGCTGATACATTATTCTCATTATAAGAAGAAACCTCCAGTGGCGCTACGCTGGTATCCACTATCGAAAGCTGAGGGATTGCTATCATTTCTACTAAATCTAACGGCTGAATTGCCAAAAGTGTCTCTTTTTCTTTCGTGTCATTTTCCATTACTGTGTTTGCGGCATCCTGTGCTTCATGGAAATTACTTAAAATAGTACTTATGTACATATAACTCATATCATTATTTAAATTTCTTTCAAACTGATGAATGCTCAAAAGTGCATTTTGCTTACTTTCCTCATCCACCTCATTGCTAATGCAATATTCTATCTTCGCACGATTTGGATTCGCGTTAAGACTTACCACACTTTCCGAAAAAGTTGTCGGGATAATTACATATGCAGCAAATTTTCCGGACTCAACGCCACTTCTTGCCGCCTCCAGATTTTGGACAGCGTATGCATCACCCATATCCTGTGTCAGATTAGCCGCATAATATATTATTTTGCCGTCCTCTCCGGCAACACCTTTATCTGTGTTAACCAATGCAATTGTTGATGAAGACAGCTTTGTCGTTTCTTCGGTACTTTTATCCTTTGTCTTAGCATCTGCTGCATTATCGGTTGCTCTTCCCACCTGGAATCCAACTAATAGTAACAATATTGCACAAGCTGATGTTACTAATACTTTAAGATTCCTTTTCCTCTTATCAACTTCTTTGGTTTCGTTCACGCCTTCTCTCCTCCTATGACTCATCATACTCTGCTTAAAGTACTGCCATTTGCATTCGTATTATTCATACTGGTCCAAGTCAATATATTCCATATATTTTCCATATATTTTCCATATTTAGTCTATCAAAAAGTTGACTACCTGTCAATTGTTACCTTAAAATCGAAAATGACAGATGTCATACCGGCTTTTGACATCTGACACTTCCCTATGATTTTCAAATCCGCTATACTCATATTAGAAATTGCGAAAGGGAGAAAAGAGCATGATTAAAATTGAAAATCTGGTAAAACGCTACGGCAATCTGGTCGCACTGGATCATCTAAATCTGGAAATAAAAGAAGGGGAGGTTTTCGGACTTCTAGGACCCAATGGTTCGGGTAAAACAACCGCCATCAACTGTCTGCTGGCACTATTAAAATATGACAAAGGGACCATAACCATATTCGGTAAAGAAATGAAACCGAACAGCTATGATATTAAACAGAATATCGGCGTAGTCATGCAGAATGTAGCAGTCTTCGACCAAATGACAGTTTATGAAAACATCGACTACTTTTGCGGTCTGTATGTAAATGAAAAGGCCAGAAGAAAAGAACTGGTAGAAGAAGCAATCGCTTTTGTCGGTCTGGAAGATTACCGCAAAATGCGGCCGAAGAAATTATCCGGCGGTCTTCTGCGCCGATTGAATATCGCCTGCGGAATCGCCCATAAGCCCAAACTGATCATCATGGATGAGCCGACCGTTGCTGTCGATCCACAGAGCCGGAATCACATCCTGGAAGGTATCCAGAAATTAAATGCCCAGGGTTCGACCATCATTTATACCTCACATTACATGGAAGAGGTTGAACAGATCTGCACCCGCATCGCTATCATCGATCACGGTAAAAATCTGGCCGTAGGCACTAAAGAAGAACTGAAATCTCGGATCAAGACCGGGGAGACGGTGACCGTAGATGCAGTGGTACTAAATGACGGACAACTGGCGGCAATCCGCAATCTCCCCCATGTTTTTGAAGTCGAATATGAAAATCAGAAATTAAAAGTCATGTTAAGCGGCGCCAAGCACAATCTGGTTCGGATACTTACTTATCTGCAGGAGCAGGAAATATCCTTTGGCCGGGTGTTCTCCGAACTGCCGACATTAAATGACGTATTTTTAGAAATTACCGGCAAGCAGCTGAGAGACTAGGAGGCGCATATGTTTCAATTAATAAAATGCAGGGTTCTGCAATTGGTACGCGATAAAGGCGATATGTTCTGGGCACTGGCATTTCCACTTTTGTTAGCCACTCTAATGTATATGGCATTCGGCGAGACCTTCAGCGGATCGGAAATCATTGATATCATTCCAGTCGCCATCGTCGTTGAAGAAGAAAATACATTGAGTGACAGCTTCAAGTCATTTGCGGAAGAAATGGATGATGTCCTGGAAGTGAGTTATATGGATGAAGAGGAAGCGCTTAAAGCGCTGGAGCAAAAAGACGTTAAAGGGATTTTTTATACTGGCGGGAAACACAGTCTTACCGTAACCGAATCTGATCTTGATACAAGTATCCTGCAATCCCTTCTGGATAGTTATGTTAAAAATGAAGCAATGATCCTGGAGATTGCCCAAAATCATCCGGAAAATCTGGAGAAAGCACTGGCAAGCCTGAATAATTATCAAAGCTCGACCCAGGAAGTAACGGTCAGCGGCCGGACCTATGATACCTCACTCTCCTATTTCTTTGCGGTAATCGCCATGGCGAGTTTATACGGATGTTTTCTGGGAATCCGCTGCCCGATCGACATGCAGGCCAATTTGTCGGCCCTCGGGGCAAGACGCAGCGTGACGCCGACCCATCGTCTGAAACTGGTGATAGCAGATATGCTGGCGACATTTGCGGTCCATTTTGCAAATGTCATGATCTTATTGCTATATATGAAATACGTGCTCAGACTTGATTTCGGAGACCGGATGGGCGGGATGATATTAGTTTGTCTGGTCGGCAGTATGATCGGAGTAGCCCTGGGAATGTTCGTTGGCAGCATCGGAAGGATTACGGAAGGAATCAAAATCGGCCTTATTCTGGCAGTATCGATGGTATGCAGTTTCCTGTCCGGACTGATGGTAACTAATATGAAAGATATTATCGAGCAGAAAGCTCCGATTATCAACCGCATCAATCCGGCAGCCTTAATCTCAGACGCATTCTATTGTCTCAATGTCTATGACGATATGGGCCGGTATTTCAGAAACTTAATTCTATTAGTTATAATTAGCATATTATTGATCGGCGGCAGCTTTTTAATGGTGAGGAGGGAGCGCTATGACAGTATTTAAGGGATATTTGAAAATAATCAAGCAGAATCTTCCGGTTATGTTAATGTATTTGACAATCTTTATGGGTATTGCAATTGGGATCCAGATGGCCGTGGGCGAAAAATCAATTGTCTCTTTTGAAGCAGAGCGGCTGAAGGTAGGAATTATAAATGAAGACGGTGGTGAACTGGCAGAAGGATTGATCGAATATATCGGTCAGGCTCATGATATCGTATATCTGGAAAATGATAAAAGTGTAATACAGGAACAATTATTTTACCGCAATGTAAATTATGTGGTTGCAATTCCGGAAAATTTTGAAGAAAAGTGTCTGAATCAGGGCGAAAAACTTTCTACGACAAAGATTCCCGATACTTATTCCGCCTATTATGCAGAACAGCGTATCAACGACTTTATGAATGGCGTACGGGTATATAAGGATGCTGATTATACCGTGGCAGATGCGGTCCGGCTGACAGTGGCACAAGGAAAAGAAGCACCACAGGTTAATATCCTGGATGTCAACGGAAATAATGGCCAGGTAGAGGGACATATGTATTTGCTGGTATATTATCCATATCTGTTTATTACGGTCATCTGTTTTGCTGTCAGTTTTGTGATGCTGGTATTCCGGGATAAAGAGATCCGGCGGCGGATGCAGAGTTCTTCGGTATCGCTGATCAAACAAAATGCACTGGGCGGACTGGCACTGGCGCTGGTGGGAGCCGTATTCTTTATTATCTGCCTGTTTCTGCCGATAATCATGTATCCGGGTAGTTTCATGGCCGATCCGCATCTGGGGTATTTGATTCTGAATATGTTTACCCTGCTGCTGGTTTCACTGGCTATTGCCTTTTTAATAGGAGTGGTCTCAAAGAATGCACAAATCGTAAATAATATTGTCAATGCAATCAGTTTGGGGATGTGTTTCCTGGGAGGTGTATTTGTATCGATCAATCTCTTAGGTGATAATGTCCGGAAGATATCCCAGTTCCTGCCCGCATACTGGTATGAAAACAACCTGCAATTACTTTCATCTTACGGCAGTCTTAGCAGTCAGATCAAGCTGGATCTGTATAAAGGATACGGTATACAAATAGCCTTTGCGGTAGCTTGTATAGCTGTTGCACTGGTAGTTAGCAAGTATAAAACCCAGGAAAACTAATGGTTGGACAAGGGAGCTTCGCTGCCTGACTTAGTCAGGTTGCGAAGCTCCCTTTAGTTTGTTGCATTTATTATTGTCTATTACCGGTCATCCTTCTGTGCTTCACAATGACAAGCACTTTCCTGATGTGCTCCTGCGCAGCCGCTGCAGCCAGCACATGGACTGCCGTTCTTCTTATCTTTACGCAGGCTCCGTGCTGCTAAAAATACAACACCAGCTACGATTATCCCCGCCACTAAAGTTCCAAGGGTCATAATATACCTCCTATAACTTTACATTTGCTCTGTTGATACTGCTTAAATCAACATCTAATTTGGTGCCTTGTTTATACGGTCTGAATAGCAGGAACAAGAAACCGACCAGTATTGCAAATGCTGCGAAGGTTCCGATGCCAAAAGCTCCGGTCATTATCAGTGTACCGATCTGATAGATGCAAAGTGCCGCTGCATATGCCAGTCCGGTCTGATATCCAATCGCAAACCAGAACCATTTACGGTTATTCATTTCCCGCCGGATCGCTCCCATCGCCGCAAAGCAGGGTGCACACAAGAGATTGAATACCAGAAAGGAATACGCTGCTGCAGTTGTAAAACCGGAAGCCAGCGATCCCCAGATTTCTCCTCCATCCTCTGCCACTTCGGCAAATCCGTAGAGAACACCAAAAGTACCAACAACGTTTTCTTTCGCAACCAGACCGGTGATCGTTGCCACTGCTGACTTCCAGTCCCCCCATCCAAGAGGTGTGAAGATCCATGCAATACTGCGTCCGATCACCGCCAGGATACTGGTATCCAGATCTTCAGTCATACCGAATCCACCTGAGAAAGTAAAGCTCATCAGGAACCAGATAACGATAGATGAAAGGAGGATAATGGTTCCGGCCTTTTTAATAAAGGACCAGCCGCGCTCCCACATGCTTCTTAATATATTTCCTGCTGTCGGCAGGTGATATGATGGTAATTCCATTACAAATGGCGCCGGATCACCGGCAAACATCTTCGTTTTCTTTAAAATGATCCCTGAGCATATGATCGCCGTAATCCCCACAAAATAAGCACTTGGAGCCACCCACCATGCTCCGTTAAACAGAGCACCGGCAATCAAAGCAATGATCGGCAGTTTGGCGCCGCACGGTATAAAGGTGGTAGTCATAATGGTCATTTTACGGTCACGGTCATTTTCAATCGTCCGCGATGCCATGATCCCCGGGATACCGCATCCGGTTCCGATCAGCATCGGGATAAAGGATTTCCCCGATAATCCGAACTTCCGGAAAATACGGTCCATAATAAATGCGATCCGGGCCATATATCCGCAGCCCTCTAAAAATGCCAGGAAGATGAATAGCACCAGGATCTGCGGTACGAATCCGAGCACAGCACCCACACCGCCGACAATACCTTCAAGAATCAATCCCTGCAGCCAGTCAGCACAGCCGATGGCATTGAGAAGGTTTTCCACTAACACCGGAACTCCCGGTATAAACAAGGAATCAATTCCAAATAGATGAAAGCCTTCACCAAATACGCCGTCATTCGCCCAATCGGTCGCCCATGTACCAATAGTAGTTACCGATACATAGTATACAATGAACATAACCACTGCAAAGATCGGCAGCGCCAGCCACCGGTTGGTTACAATACTGTCTATTTTATCCGAAGTGGTCTGATGACCAGCTCCTTTTTTCTTACATACATAATGGATAATGGATGAAATAAATTCATACCTCTCATTGGTGATAATACTTTCAGAATCATCATCCATCTGTTTTTCAGCTGCAGCAATAATGGATTCCACATCCGGTGCCTTTCCCAATGTATCAATAATCTTATCATCACGCTCGAATAATTTAATAGCATAAAAACGCGCCTGCTCTTTTGGTATTTCCGCACCGAGTTTACCTTCAATCTTTTCCAGTACTGCTTCTGCATCTGCACCGAATTTATGCACTGATACCCTGGCACTCTTATCCTGTGCTGTCTTCACCGCTTTTTCAGCCGCTGCTTTCACACCGTCGCCCTTCAGTGCGGATATTTCCACCACTTCACAGCCCAGCTTTTCACTCAGCTTTTCCACATCGATGGTGTCACCGTTCTTTTTCACAATATCCATCATGTTAACCGCAAGAACGGTCGGAATACCAAGTTCCATTAACTGGGTGGACAGATACAGGTTTCTTTCCAGATTGGTTCCGTCAACAATATTTAAAATTGCATCCGGGCGTTCGGTAATCAGGTAGTTTCTCGCCACCACTTCTTCCAATGTGTACGGTGACAGGGAATAAATCCCCGGCAAATCCATGATCACAACATCTTTGTTACCTTTTAATTTACCTTCCTTTTTCTCTACGGTCACTCCCGGCCAATTCCCAACAAACTGATTAGAACCGGTCAGGGCATTGAACAAGGTGGTCTTACCGCTGTTCGGGTTACCGGCAAGTGCTATCTTTACTGACATATAATGTCTCCTCCTTTAGCCTGTTACTTAAGAATAAAGTTAGACTCCTCTAACTTTATGACAAAAAAATTATTTAACTTCTATTAATTCTGCATCCGCTTTTCTGAGTGACAACTCATATCCGCGGACCTGAACTTCAATCGGATCGCCAAGCGGTGCTACCTTACGAATGTAAATCTCTGTACCCTTCGTAATTCCCATATCCATAATACGCCGTTTCACAGCCCCCTCGCCGTGAAGTTTCACCACTGAAACGGTGTTACCACACTGCACATCTCTTAATGTCTGCATCTTCTTCCGTCTCCTTCCTGAAAATCAAACCATAATTTTATTTGCAAGCTCACGACTTAGCGCGACTCTTGTGTCTTTTACATTTACGATGACATCTCCATGATTCCTGGAGACGATCGTAACCTGACTCCCTGTAATAAACCCCATTGATTCGAGAAAATGCTTTGTTTTATCATTTCCGCCAATTTTCTTTATTAAACTTTCTTTACCAATATCGGACATCGTCAATGGCATAATTCATCTCTCCTTCGTGAATTAATAGTTAGAATACTCTAACTTCCTAACTCTAGGTTAGCACATACTAACGTTTTCGTCAACCTTAATTTCTAATCTGATCACTCTTCATTGACAAGGGAAAGGAGGCTGGAAACACTTGTTCGTGTAACCGCCCCCTTTATTAGTATTCTATCACTTGCTTTTCTTTATTATCTTCAACATGCTTTTTAATTTTTTCAAAGCTCTTCGCACTGATCACATGTTCCATACGGCAGGCATCTTCCATCGCCGTCTTCGAATCCACACCCAAATACACCAGCCATTCCGACAGCAGCGTATGCCGCTCATACATCGTTTCGGCGATCTCTCTGCCAGAATCGGTCAGGGTTATAAAACCATCATGGTTCATCTGGATATAACCATTTTCACGAAGGTTTTTCATCGCCACGCTAACACTGGGTTTCGAGAACTCCAATTCATTTACGATGTCGATGGAACGAACATTTCCCTTCTTTTGTCTCAGCACCAGTATGGTTTCCAGATAATTTTCTGCTGATTCTTGAATTTTCATCAGAGTCCTCCTTTATTCGATATATATAGCATAGCACAAAACTGTCAATTTTTCAAAACAATCATTTAATTCGCAGCGCCCGCATGGCATTTATAATCGCGATCACCGAAACGCCGACATCAGCAAATACCGCTTCCCACATGGTGGCCACACCAAATGCACCTAAGAGCAGGACCAGCCCCTTCACTCCCAGAGCAAACACGATATTCTGCTTAACAATTCGCAAGGTTCCCCTGGCGATTTTTACCACCAGCGAGATCTTGCCGATATCATCATCCATAAGAATAATATCTGCTGCCTCAATAGCCGCATCTGATCCCATATTTCCCATAGCGATCCCGATGTCGGCCCGGGTCAGCACCGGAGCATCATTGATCCCGTCGCCCACGAAGGCCAGTTTTTCTTTCTCACCCTTAGTCGCCAGCAAGGCTTCTACCTTACTCACTTTATCACCCGGAAGCAGCTCGGTATATACTTCATCCAGCTTTAATTCTGCCGCAACCGCTTGCCCGACTTCGCGCTTATCGCCGGTCAGCATGACTGTTTGTTTCACTCCTGCCGTTTTCAGGTTGTAAATCGCCCTGGCTGCTCCCTCTTTGACTGCGTCTGATATTACGATTGAGCCGATCAGAGCATTATCACGGGCAATATATACCACTGTACCGGCCGTATGGACCGGCTCATAAGATACATTCATCTGCTCCATTAATTTGGCATTGCCGGCCAGAATCTCCTTACCATCTATCGCCACCTGGATTCCATGACCGGAAAGTTCTCTCGCTTCCTGCACCCGGTCCATATCCAGTTCCCGGCCATAAGCCTCTTTGATCGATTTGGCAATGGGATGATTCGAATAACCTTCTGCCAATGCTGCCAATTCCAGAAGCTGGTCAGGATTGATACTGACCGGTTGGATTGCAGCAACCTTAAATTCGCCTTTGGTGAGGGTTCCGGTCTTATCAAATACGATTATATTCATTTCAGCCAGGGCTTCCAGATAATTGCTGCCCTTGACCAGTATACCGTTCTTTGACGCCGCACCGATGCCACCGAAAAAGCTTAATGGGACCGATATAACTAATGCACACGGGCAGGAAATAACCAGGAATATGCAGGCGCGTCTGGCCCATTCCCCCCAGATACCGCCCAGTATCAGCGGCGGTATTACCGCCAGGAGAGCCGCACCGGCTACCACTGCAGGAGTATAATAACGGGCAAACTTCGTAATGAAGTTTTCAACCCGCGCTTTTTTGCTGCTGGCATTTTCCACCAGTTCCAGAATCTTGGCAACCGTGGAGTCATCAAAAACTTTTGTAACCCGTACCGACAGCACACCATCCTGATTTACGCAGCCGCTGATGATCTCAGAGCCATTGTTCACTTTCCGCGGCACCGATTCGCCGGTAAGGGCCGAGGTGTCTACCATAGACTCGCCGGATATTACCACACCATCCAGCGGAATCCTTTCCCCCGGCTTCACCACGATCACATCACCAACGCTGACTTCATCCGGGTCAACCTGCCGGATCTGGCCATCCTCTTCAATATTGGCATACTCCGGACAGATATCCATCAGTTCGGTGATCGACTGCCGGGAACGGTTGACCGCATAGTCCTGGAACAGTTCACCAACCTGATAAAACAGCATTACCGCAACCGCTTCGGGATATTCCCCAATCGCAAATGCACCAAAGGTCGCAATGCACATCAGGAAATTTTCATCAAATACCTGACCCCTGCTGATATTACGGATAGCTTTATAAAGAATATCCCAACCGATTATCAGATAAGGGATCGTGTACCAGCATAAGCCGGACGGAAATTCTTCCAGACCGGACAGCCAGTCATTTAACTTCGCAACAGCCAGCAATATGTATAGAACAACGGTCACGATAATACGGATAAGCATCTTTTTCTGTTTTTTTGTCATAAGAATAACTCCTTAAAACTGCACTTTGCAGTCCGGCTCTACTTTTCTGCAAATTTCCGCAACCTGAATCTTTACATCTTCAAATTTACTATCGTCTATATCAATGGTCAGCTTCTGCATCATGAAATTCACAACTGCATCATTAACGCCATCAATCTTTTTTATACCCGCTTCCATTTTAGCTGCACAATTTGCACAATCCAAGTTTACCATCTTAAATTTTTTCCTCATCTTTTATACCTCCGCTTAAATATAATTAGTTTTATAACATATGAGCAATTGTTCATATGTTCATTCTTATAATATGCTATTCTTAAGCGAATGTCAATAGATTTAAACAAAAAAAGAGGAGAAGTTTGGCTATCGGACACGAAAAAGGGACGCGAAATCTTTCACGTGAACTCAGGTTACGCTCTGGTGAGCTAAAACGCCTGATGATTGTTCACTTTGAGATATTTCGCGTCCCTTTTCCGCTGGTCTGATCCCCCATGGCTTTATACTTAATCCTCAAAGGATCCTTTTATTTTATCCATAAAACCCTTTTTTTTGCCTTTCCTGGCGTCGCTCTCCGCTCCGGTCACACCCTGACTCAGAGAATTCCCTGAAAGTTCATCAAACTTACGCAGAGCTTCTTTCGCCTCCGCACTCAATTTATCCGGAGTCTGGATTACCAGAGTCACATACTGGTCACCGCGGACCTGTTCATTCCGCAGAGAAGGTACTCCTTTCCCTTTCAGCCGCACTTTCGTGTCGGTCTTAGTTCCCGGTTTTACCGTATATAATACATCGCCGTCTACAGTCTTGATCAGCACATCTCCGCCAAGAGCCGCCTGAGCGAAACTTATCGGCGATGTGGAGAAAATATGCATATCCTGGCGCTGGAACAACGGATGGCGGGATACAGTCACCTCAACCAGCAAGTCACCCCGCGGACCGCCATTTACTCCCGGTTCCCCTTTATCCCTGATACGAATGCTCTGTCCATTGTCAATTCCCGCCGG
>Ga0153944_1000056_pt1 | contig 46614 bp, 54 predicted proteins | sample TSNJ028MetaG_FD_104703 | JGI IMG/M metagenome (GOLD analysis project Ga0153944, IMG submission 104703) | Attine ant fungus gardens microbial communities from New Jersey, USA - TSNJ028 MetaG | ecosystem: Host-associated > Fungi > Mycelium > Unclassified | place: USA: New Jersey, Wharton State... | reverse complement strand
CTAATGCTAGTGCAGGCCTGGTAGGGCTTTTTCCATAATACAAGAAATCAGGATTCCAGCAACTTCAGCCATCAACGTGGCAGGTTGTAACACCAATCGGAGACAGAGAAAGAGTTTGACAGGACCGAATTTGGCTGAATGCATGAATTTGAGCCGTGTCAAAAGATATTTCCCTGGTCTTATGGAGAGCCGAGGACCTGCCAGCAACACGTTCTTGAGTCATTCAGGTACTCCTGAATAGTAATCCAGCTCATCCACCAATGCTGTCGGTCGATCAATTCTGTAGGACTTCTCGTTATTCGCTAGTTGCCGCAAACGTCGTCGTGATGACATCAGATTCAGGAGTCTGGCATATAGAAGGCAGTAATCATTAAAAATTTTTGTATACTGGTCCTGGACGCAGCTACTTGATTTGAGAGTCCGATGGGTTCTTCAAATCGATCACTGAGCTTAGAGTCAAGGGAGCATGGCACCCTGAAGGTTGGTGACACTGGGGTTGTTTGGAAAATATCTAGGTCGGCCGTCGGAAGGCGAGTCGATTTGTTCAAAGAAGCTTGAGTATCAAAACTTTTGTCTCTCTGTGTAGTGCCCTCCCCCAAGAATCGAACTGTAAGGTGGTCGATTAAGGATACGACAACGTTGTCGGAGAATTTGATTTGCTAGCCTGGTAGTTGCAACCTACGATGTCTCCTGAGCAACTTATTCGACAAGAATCATTCCCCGGAGTAACCTCGGAGAGATGTCCTCAAACAAACACGAAACAATCGAGGCATATCTTTCCTAGAGTAGTATCTACTGTTTGTCTACAGCAAGTAAGTCGATACACTCCTTTCCTGATGAATTTTACCATAATTCACAGTGTCACCTGGTGTCCCCAAACTTGTACTGCATTATGGCTCATCTGCTCTAGCAATCTGTCAAGCTCCTCCTATTCCTCTGCCCACAACTCTCGATTACCCCCAAGAACACATCATCCGTGCAGAGCCTGGAACAGATCTCTGGCGTAAACCACCCACAGTCGATATAGATAACTCTCCAACTCTCTTGATCAATGCTCCTATTGATCTTCAACGTTTCCACACCGCTCGCGTAACTCTTTCGGCTGATTGGAACACGCTGTACGATCAAGGAGGTCTAGTTCTCTTTATTCCTGATGAGGAAACTAAGAAGTTTGTCAAGACGGGCGTGGAGTTCGCTTTTGGAATGCCCCAAGTCGGCACAGTCGCTGCCAGCAGATGGGGTGATTGGTCTCTCGTCCCTGGTGCGGTGAACGGCAAAGTCACGATTCAGGCTGAACGAGAGGTCGATGAAAAGGGACAGAAGACATCCAGCTTGTGGATTTATTTGATTGACCCTGCAACAGGAAATAAGCTGGGTATTCGGGAACTGACCTGGTGGTTCAGACATGATATTGAGGGTGGAGATTATGCACCACAAGTTCTCCTTGTCGGTCTCTACGCAGCTCGGCCAAAGGTTCCCAGTGGATCTGGCAGAGAGACGGAGGAGCTTGAAGTCAAGTTCGAGGATTTCAGGGTCACATTGTTTGATGAGTAAGGGAACAGATGGTAGGAGTGTAATTCGGGAGGGAGGCTATTGTAAAGTATTCAGCAATGTCTATCAATCAAGGCTATCGTTTATACTAATTCGAAAACTCGCTAGTGTCATCGCCCTTGAGATGTCTACTTCAGCTACTGCTTCCCAAGGTATCTTCTTTATCTACTGATCCATATCTCTATATCATCTGGGTTCACTGAAAGTGCCACCGCGCCTTTAACCTTCCACCCTAAGGCCACTGAGGATCAGTGAAGGAGCTCCTCGACGATACCTGATTATGTCAAACTCGAGCAGCTGGATGACCAATGGATGATCCGAGGGTAAAGACTGCTCGATGAAATCCAGGTTAGTGAGAACCCGCAAAAAAGGTACATGAACGTTGTATGTTGGAAGCGTAGACCCTGAGTCATTGGACAGCAACATGTTTTGATAAATGACAGGCCAAGTCTGTAAATCAACGCCTGACAAGCCAAGCAAACGATGGCTACTCCTCCACAATATTTCGCTTAGAAGATCCACGTTATCATACATCAGTTGGTCAATGCAATGGTCGAGAACAAGGCTCGTGACTCGGTGAAACACAGGTCGGAACATAGGAATAACTCGTTTGCTCTGGAAAACAGAAAAGAAATCTGGGATCGGCGGGTCCATGAACGCTGGGTAACCGAATACGATTTCAACATAGGGCCTCAAAAAATGTTTCTTCTGGCTGAATGTCTCTCGGGGGTCGGGGTATTATACCTTCCGGTAATAATTCACGAAATCCATAACATCCGACAGAATTCTCCTTGATGGAAAGAATTGAGTTTTGACGGAATAGCTGGTTGACAATGAGAGGGTACTGGATAATAGGTGAGATATGAGTTAGTATGTGTCTAATTTCTTGAACGCTGTCAATCGAATTGGTCGATGGGTAAACAAATAGATGAAAAATCTGGGTTATTTTGATATCAAGATGTCTGAAGAAATAAGAGACGGTTCTTTCACAGTCCTTCAAGTAGACTTCTTCGAGATGCAAGGGATAAACCTTATCGCCATGATCAACTCCCGAGCGCTCATATCTCGCGATCGAGTGAATAAGAGAGAGCCGTCGTAAATGAGGTAATGCAACAATAACCTCAAGTCACCTTGATGGAGACCAGATAGGATATCCAAGGCTCTAATAACCCGGAGTTCTGTGAGACTTGTAAGTCCCAGGAGTTGAGGGGGACTTTTCAAAAAACAGGTATGAAGATGGAGCTTTTTCAAGAGAGGGGTCGACTCGGCAGAAGGAAAATCATCTGGCATTTGCATACGCTCAAGAAGCATTTGTGCCTGGACATTATCGGCCTGCTGATCTGAATCCAATTCATAAAAAAGATGAGCGATGCAAAGATACTCGAGTTTAGACCATCTTTTTGGAACAAGGTGCTCGCGCTTCCAAATATCGCAATTCATTTTCAAGGCTACTGAATACGAGATCAGCAGATCAGCATGACATATTTCCATCTCGAACTCCGTTTCGTCGACCCAACCGGGAGTGAGTAGGCTGTAAGTGATCCCGAGAGGCTTCGATCGCTCTAACATGAGTTGTCTCCACTCCACACGAGGATGAGATGGATCAATGAAGTGTTGCCAAAGCGAAGGACATTGGATGAGGGCGTAACGCCAGGTCTTACAAACCTGAGAAGCATTCACGGTATCTTGGAGGGGAGCAGGCAGGATGTCATGATAAATTCGATGATCTTGCCTGCAACATCCGATTCGCTTGTCCAATTCGCAATCAGCATTAATACGACAGATTTCTTCGAGTAGCTCAGCAGGGAGTTGAGTCATGAGGGGTTGGTATTCCATCTAAAGCGAGATGAGTATCAAGTAATATTTCAAAAGCAATCAACCCACATGAACAGTGAGACCGATTGTTTGAAGAGAAATTGCGTTGCTTCAAACACTTTAAATCCTCGGACGGAAGGGTCCTTAAAAAGGAACAATGGATATTTTCTGCGATCTATGACGCAGGATATAGAAATGTACGCATGTCCAAGAACAAAAGCAATGTTCGCTCCACGCGTGCGCAAATATTCTTTAAGACTGAAAAACTTCCTCCGCAGATCTTTGATAGCTTGTCCTTTGTTCTGTTTGCGGTTCAGTGGAATGGTATTCAAGCAGGCCATGAGGAAAACAAGGGGGGATATACCTCGTTGTCTGCGATTATTATTCATCAGGCGATAACAAGCAGAACATTGATATAATTTAGAACAATGAACGAGATTGATATCAATTTCCAACATGGCCGAGCCCCAAATGGTCTTCAAATGATGCTTAAATAATGTTCCTGACATGCTTAGAATGACTCACCAGAAGCTCAAAAATGATAGTTGTGGCTAGGCCATGGCACTGTGATCTGACATCACCACTTCCATCTACCCTTGGTTGTGTTTTTGTACTCTCCAAACTCCCAGTTGAAACAATCCTTGGAACGTTAAATCAGTTAGAGGCTCTCAAAGGTTGAAGGAATGTCGCGACTTACGACACAAACACCATCTTCACCCTCAAGTTCAGCAGCTTTTCGAGGCTTCGGTACAGCATCACCTTCCCCCCAATCAACGCCAAGAATCGAGTCTATAATCACTCTGATGGGATGGTTCGACAGGGAGACTCCCCATTTCAATTGACCGACAGTATCATAACGTATCACTTCTCCTAGATGGCACCTGGATTCCATCGCATATCCAGCCAACGCGCACCAGGAGCTGACCCCATTACAAGTACCCATTGCAATTGGCTACCACAACGCATGAGAAAAAACAGGTAACAATGGAGATTGGGCCTACATCAGCGGTATGATATACGTGTGTTATGTGCTGAAGGGATGGCTAGACATTTGAGAGATAAATCACCGATCACCTTAATTACAGACCTTTTCAACTCACTGGGAACGGGAGGTGCAGTCTTCGAGCTGCCATTGCTTCTCCCGGCGCTTCAAAAGCGACAGTCGGTGCCCCGAACGTCAGGCCTATCAATGAGGCCAGGGCTCCTCCCAGGGAGTGTCCTGTACAGTAAGTTTCGAAAAGGCCCTTGACCAGGATGGTGGTACTGGCACACCTACGATCCAGATGTTAGCTTCAGGATACATGAAAGTGACATTATTGTAAAGGTTCTGTGAAATAGATGTCAAGTAGCGACCTCAAAAATGATGGAAAAACAAACAATTCCGACATGATAGAATAAACTCTCTGTTTGCAGTGCTGTCTGAACACAACTTTCCTCGCAGCGGTAATGACCATCATAGCAATCGCAAACTGTACTCCATGTCGGGCCCACCCGCGCGCAGCAACACGAGAACAACAAGTTATCATTAAGCTTGTCCTTCTTTACAGTGGGTCCTCCACCCCCCGCTACCCATGGTCCAGATGTACCCTTCACCGAAAGGACAACAGTTGAGTTATCTTCAGACACGAAGACATGGCCACGAAAACCGTCGTCGGAGGGATTCCAACCGAATGGGAAAGACTGGGTGAAGCATCAAACTAGGAAAGAGGAGATCAGTAAGCAGCAGCTGCGTACCTGGTTCCACTGGTGGGAGAGATCATACCAATCTTGATCTGCTACTTGTAAATACGCATTCGCGGTCATCTTTGCCAGAGTTGCCAACACATCCTTGCTGCTTACATCCGGGCCGTCTACTTGATCCTCCAACCAGTCCAAGACCGTAGACTCACCATATACCCTTGAATGTTCACGGGCTGTTTGGAAGGGACCCAAAGATGCCCTAGGTATGGTTAACCTCCTAGTCAAGGGAATTTCTATTTTGAAGGAATGGTGCCCAAGGGCCTGTACGTGTTTAGGATCTCTGATGTTGGCAAAGAGAATACCATTGGAGGGTGTAGACATATAAACATGTTGTAGGTTAAATGTCAGACGGTTGGCCTTTCCTGGTGGGTGTAATGATGTGAATGAGGATATCAATGCATAGAGTGTTGATGGTAAGGTCCAGTACATGAATAGAGAACAAAACACTTGTGCGCGAACGTAGATTGCCTTCACGTGACTTTTATTCATAGGGCTCAAGTTCTCGGTGAAGATGATGGGTAACGAAGAAATCATAAGCGGCAGCGGGTGGTAAATAATTTCAGAATTAGAAGTAGTTTTGAATCCAAGAGGACTGATATACTGCAGATGTTTCAATCAGGTAATCAAGGAGACCAACAAGTTGGTAGCGGACTCAAGTCGAAATCATACCTCTTAGTTTGATACAAAAAATAGTGGAATGAAGAAACACTAAATAGCAAAACTCGTTGCAAGCTGGTTTCATTGATAACTAATCGCATTCGAGTCGCCGCTGAATGACAGCGGACAAGTGAATGGATTCATGCAGCCTAGATATGGCAGCTCTGATGGTTTGTAGAGTGAAGGGGTAAGCAACAAGCAAAACAAGAGTTGAAAACATGTATAATAATACAAGATTCAATGGTCAGATGAAATCCAGCACTTTATGGACAAATAGACTCAACATCAGACCTGAATAGCTATTTTAATGGAGGTCTCAAAGATAGGAAAGTGTGTATCAGAAACCCTCAACCTTCAGATTCATGTCGAGATTAACGTCCGGTATATCTACAATATCAGATATTGTTCAATCGTCCATGTCCAGGTCGGTAGCAGAGATCGATGTTCGGCTCAAAGACGAGATCGTTCCGCGCGATGGAGAAGCAGCCCGTCCACTTGGACTAAATTGGGACTCTTGCCGATCCATCAACATCTTCACTAGTAACTGTTGCGGATTGGTTATTCGTAGCCTCTTCTGTGTTGGTCCCTTTGGTGAATCAACTCCCGTTGCGTCTTCAATATTCAGCGAGGGGGTTATCGGGACGAGGATGGACTTGCCAAATCCATCTTTTTCTGTTTTCCAGCCCTTTTCGGCAAGCTTCAGACGCAACAATGTGGCGGTTTCTCGAACCTTCTCCCTCAGCCGCCTCGACTTCCGCCTAGCAATCATGAGCTTATTCCATGCCTCATTTACATCCCTGTTGTTACCTCTGGATAAACTCCTGATGACTCGCTCCTCTTCTTCCAGAATGCTCTCCATTGACTTCGCTGCGCCCTCCCGCTCTTTTGTTCGTTTCATCACACCATACATTCTTCTTAACTGGTCATCTCCACCTATCTGTGAATCCAGCATATTTGCATCCAACAAATCGCATGGTTCTGGGCTCAGTGGTCTTTGACTAGGATGAAGTATTGAGCCATCTTCTACAATCAGAAGATGAGGCTGAAGATGAGGCAGACGAGCGGAATTTCGACCAGGCGACGCCAACTCAACAGGAATTAGACTCTCGTCTGTATCTGCACCCGGCAATGATTGTAAGGTCAACCCTGGGGACTCAGGAGGTGAGAGTACAAGAGTATCATCAAACGTTTCTTGCGTTGTTTTAGACAAGGTCAATGGTACATCAAGATCATCATCAGGAAGATCAGCAAAAGAACCACGACGGGAGGGCGAGGGTGGCGGAGCTAAATTGACCAAGGAGCTCGGGAAATCAATATCCGTATCACCAAGATCATCCAACTCCGGTAGACTGCTATTGCGGACGGAAGGAGAATATGTTGGGTGAAACACAGTAGAACCAGAGTACTGGTCTCCTAACTGATCTGCTGTTTGCTCTGTCTCGTGGGGCCGTTCTATAGGTGACAGTGGCCCAGAACCAGGGATGTCATAAGAAGGTTCATAAGAAGGTTCATCCCCTAGTTCAATCGGATCTAAGCCCACTTGATCATGGGAAATTGGAGAACTACAAATGGTAGTCGAAATGAGAGGATCATTAATTATGCGACGAGTATTGGAGCCATCCAACCGATGAAAGTTCAAAAGGGGTGGTGCAGGAAAATCATGTAGCGAAGTGAGTCCAGTCATAACCGAACCCCCATCATTGAGATAGTGGCAGTCAGGATTATCGAACAAAGACGACAAGCTATCACCGAGCTTCTCATTAAGCGATTCAAATCCAGAAGACGGAAGACGAGGAGGAGAAAGCGAAAGCCACTCGTTTAATGAGGAAAAGATAGGCGACAGGGAAGGTGGAGAATTTAAAGTACTGAAGCTACTTTGGCTGCTCGGGGTGAAAACATCAAGGAGTAGCGGGGGGGAATTAGATATGTCTTCCTGATCAGGTGGGTCATGTGTCCGGCTAAGAGGCGGCGAAAAACAGCCTTCAATCTCGCCTTCATTGATTGGCAAAGACATTATGGATTTTGGAAGAGTCAATGGCGGAGAAAGAGGTGTTTCGGAATTAAGGAACGAGTGAGTCAAGACCAACGGTGAGTCTAGAGTCCCACCGAAATAGCACGGTGCAGGATTTGGATAAAGGAAATGCCGACACGAGGATTCCACGTCAGACAGAGGCTGAAAGCGTGAATGTTTTCCAGGTTGGAAATCCGTTGGAAGTTGTGGAGGACAAGTGCTGGCCGTTTCACCGTGATGGATCAACTCTCGATCCTGATAAGAATGTTCAGGATCTTGTTGAAAATTCTTCTGAGGTAAATTTAGTAGTAAAGAATGAATGTTCGTAGTTGTAAGATAGTATGGAGAAAATATTTCACTGGGATATTGGCCGGATGGAGAAGGCTCATGAGACGCGGTAGCAAAGATCATGGTATCTTGGTGAGCCATGGAGGTTACTCTGGAGACTGTCAATTTAGGTATGAACATTATTATAAGGACGTACATATTGAGAAACAATCTGAAAGCATAGCAGCAGCTGTAGGTAGAGTCCAGTGAACGTCCAGTGAACGTCCTCAGCTTATGTCATCGATACCATACACAGCCCTCTCAGTTTTCCGTGACAGGGGTGGCCACGAGGCAACCTCGTGTTCAATTTTGATTTGATGCTGGAAAACAGCATCGTGGTTCTGTCCTTGATGTGAGCACGGGGTTGCCGCACCCAAGACAGCAGGACTGCGCTTTGGAGAGCCACGTTGATTGAGGACATAAAAGAGCATACAGACCCCAATAGACCCTGCACATGCCGATGCGTTGTGGAGTCCAAGATCAGAATCCCAGATGTACAGGCCCAGTGATGCTGGAAACCTTTCCCATCGTGGAACTAGGGCCCACCAAAGTATTCAGGCCATGCAAGAGGTTGGGCTCAACATCCAAAGTAATAGCTCCAGGAGATTCTAAGTATATTTCAACAACAGAGTACATTAATATCTATACATCTTTAGGTGACCCTAAGAAATTTGTATAAAGGTGGCACTTTTCTATAAGGTCTATATACTCTCATGCCTTCCGATGATCAGTTGATAAGGAATGACAGGAAAATGATAAAGTAAATGAAGCTGTTATGAAAGTAATGATTTCACAACACATGGGTTTGCTGTACTATAGTAAATATACTTAAAATTTCCAACCGGAACTCTGTTCTGACCTGCCACTTACTCAGTGTCTTAAATACTTGGGGTAAAGGACTTCACTCTTGGATTAAAGTATGATAACAGCTTAAGCCATCTGAGTCACTGAGTTCAAAGGTCTCAGGATGTTCAGCCCACTGTCCCTGATAGTGAGTTCTGAGGTCGGCAAGTCCGAGATTAGGAGTCTCGTAACAATAATATTTGAATAATGTTCACGTAATGTTTAAATACAGCGTTTATATGGTGCTAGGGTAGGCCCTAACAATAACTAGTGATTTAATCTTACATTAATTCACCACCAGGAGTGTACGATAGTAAAAGCTCTAGGGTCCTCTGTGTTCCTACTGCCCAAACCTTGATCTGCCTCAACTATACAGCTCTTTTGCTTGACTTTGGATTGGAGTCTCAACGAGACTTAGGAATGAGAGATTGTAGAAGATACATTCTGAGCGCAAAAAGAGACCTTATCAGAGGACTGAGTGACAAGCAGAGTCAATCACCAAACCCCGAGGTGGATCAGGTAAGCTATGAGTCCTACATCACCTTGCAACGGGGCGTGAATTAGATACTTGACATATATATTCCTCAACTCATTATGATTGATCCAGCGACCCTTTCCACGAGGACCATCTGCCCAGTATGCGCTAAAAGCACGTAGAAATATATTAGTATGGTAAGGAAGCACAATATTTCCGGTTCGCCCATGCAATAATTAGTTAGATTAAGGAGTGTAAATGTTTATAAGTGAACGAGGGGATGGAACTTAATTGAAAGCTGCACAAGGGTATCTATCAGCAGACAGGAGCCTGAGACTGCAGATGAGCAAAGAGATCAGATATTTGCAAGCAGAACTTGCCAAAAACACGAATGACAATGCCCTCAACAGGATTAAACCGAATTATAAGATCCCACGAAGTCTTTGCCTACCCCTCGACCAGAGATCAATCTGGCCTTTGATTTCCAACTCCCAGAGCATATTTGATATTCTCCTTAGGGATTCTGATATCCAAACAATTATGGATACCCCAGAACCCAAGATGCCTCGGAGCCAGCCAAAGGCGACTTTCTTCGCGTCCGGACATGATCTCCATCTCTACCAGGAGTCACGACCACCGGCCTTGATCTGCCTTTCGAGCGATATCTGTACCGGAACCATAAGGACGCAGCGACCTGCTCCTGGGTTAGATGGGACGGAGCCGGGAATCGAGGAGACGAGTCTGGAGACAGGTTTGGTCCTCGAACATCGATGTCCATATCCAGATCGGCCTCCTGGTTCAATGGTGCAGATTGCAACGGCGTCATATCCAACCATTGTGGACTCATTCCGTTGCTTAGCAGATAGGACCGTAGTCGGCTCAGTAAGAGTGACTCCTGTGCATCAAGCGCGGAGGTACACATTGGGTCAATATCAATATCCATGGACTTCGGCAGATTCATCAGAGACTTTGCAGCTTCATTCAAGTCCCGCTGTAATCGCAACCAGGCGATACTGCGGTATACAGTACATAGAAACCGTAAATTTGTATTGACTTTCTTTAATTGATTTTCCTTTCGCCGCGAGACACCCGGCGAGTTGAAGGTTGTTTTTGTTGCTGAGGAAGTCAACAAGCTCGAGATACTCGCTTTCCTGGCGCGTTTCCGAGGCGGTATCGATGACAGTTGATCCGGCTCGGATTCGACTTGCGAAGAGCACGGAAGTATACAAGGCTGCAGCAATCTAGTAGTAGAGCGCTTTCTCCGAAACAACGAAGGCTGTGACCGCAGCCGTGGACGAGGACTAAGGCTCGAGGGGGAACATTTCGTTGGAGGTGTGGACGTCGGAACTTGTACAGGCGATGAAGGGAAGGGAATGACGGCAGGGGAAGAAGGAAAGGGAACGAGGTTCAGAGATTCCGAGCTACCGTATGCAGAAATAGAGACACTTGTGAGAGAAAGAGTACATGTCGGCGCTGCTTTTCGAGCCAAGGCTATGCACTTTCTTTTCGGCTCCTGCGACGAGATTCGATGGTTTGTTTGGGTGAGTAGAGGTATTAGATATGACATAAATGGAATCAGATGATAAGTCTGAGTCGTCGTCGAGGGTAGTGGCCAACACTTGAGTCACACGGATGAAGGAAGACAAATATGGCACCTTGCTGATATATACAGAACGGAGACTATCACATGACTTCCCACCGTGTTTCTCACATGAAATATTTTTGTGGACCCAAGAGTAATTAGCTTACATCTGGCCTCCAAGAGAGGGGTTGAGGTAAGGGTAGCCACTATGCTTTCCTAGAATTACCCTTGGTATTTCGTTTCAGCGTGGATGTGACGTGATGTACATATGACAACGCTGTCAGTCGCACGGAGCTGTCAAACCGCTGAAAAGTGCCCATCCACAATCGTGTGAGTGTTGAACATGTTTCGGTCTCAATTTCTCATATTGTCTCTGCTTTTCGTGTTTCCGGCAGCTCTGAGCAAGATTTTCTCTGATATAACAGAGCTCCAGTCACCATCCGATTATGACTTCATTATCGTAGGCGGTACCTCTTCTTTTTGCAAGTTTTGATTCTTAGCCTAATCCGCCGCTTACAGGTGGGACTGCTGGTCCTGTGGTGGCAAATCGACTCTCTGAGATACCTCAACTTAAGGTGCTACTCATAGAAGCAGGCCCATCGTAAGTCAGAAAAAGGATGACAATGTAACAAGTTTTCACTTCGTTCCAGTTATGAAGGTGTTGAAGTGTCTGAAGCACCCGGACTCATGCTTGAAATGTTTTCGGGCATGTACGATTGGAATTATACGACCATTCCCCAACAGACAACGGGTCAGCGGACATTACAGTACCCAAGAGGTCTTATTCTTGGCGGATGCAGTGCACACAGTGAGAGCCGTGCTCCTCCTTGTCATCATCATCTCATGCTCAAACAGACTCTATGTTCTGGTCTCGAGGATCCTCCGAGGACTGGGACCGCTGGGCCCGTATATCCAACGACCAAAGCTGGTCTTGGAATAACGTCCTACCTCTGATGTTGAAGGTACTCTATCTTGTTCTATCGTGGTAAAAATCTGACTGTCAGGAAAGAACGAGCGCTGGGCAGAACCTGCCGATCAACACAATCAAACGGGGGAGTTTGACCCTACCATCCACGGTTTTCATGGGATGGTCGGCGTATCAACTGCTGGGTTTCCAACAGAGATTGACTCTCGTGTTCTTCAAACGAGCAAGGAGCTCACCGAATTTCCTTTCATCAATGACTATAACTCTGGTCGTCCCGTGGGTCTAGGTTAGTTCTTTGAACCTTTTCAGGACTGCACTCTCAAATTTCTGGTAATTCAGCCTGGTATCAAGGGAGTATAGACCAAGGCGTGAGGAGCAGTGCTGCGACTGCATATCTGGCTCCTCAGTATCTCAATCGTGGGAATCTTGATGTTCTCACTAATACCAAGGTGGCACGGATCCTCCAAACCTCCGGCAATGCCAGGGATTTCAGAACCATAGAACTAGGCAAAAGTACTGGTAAGAATTAATGGTTTCTTGTCTCATTTCATGTGTTTTAATAGTCTCGTTAGATGAGTCTCTTCTGCAGCTGACAGCTAACAAAGAAGTCATACTCTCCGCGGGAGCTCTCAACACCCCGCAGATTCTCCTACATTCAGGGATTGGTGACGAAATCGAACTACAGAATGTCGGAATAACACCCTTACACTTTTTACCAAGTGTTGGTAAAAATATGACAGATCATCCTTACGTAACTGTAGTTTGGACGGTCAACTCTACTGTTCCTCCGTACGTGATCTGCTTGCTGGGAAGATCTTCCTGACATTTTTGTTGCAGAATGAACGCAACCGTTGCTTTGGAAGAATGGAGACATAATCACACCGGTCCGTACTCAATGAGTCCTACTGCTTCCAATCACGTTGCTTTCCTTCGGCTACCTAATGACTCCTCTATCTTCCAAACTACCATGGATCCTGCTGCTGGCCCAAACACTCCCCATATGGAGCTGACACCTCTTGTGAGAAACGTCATTACTTTGTTGTAGAACCAGATCTTGACTGCCCCATAGCACAGTAGAGGGCTAGAACAGACTGTAGACGGCACATTCGTCAGCATGGGGATTACTTTCCTCACTCCAACTTCACGTAAGTTTGAATTTTATGTAGGTATTCAACACCAGTTATAATTCTTCTCAGGCGGATCCGTTACTGTATCTAGCGCGAATCCTTTTGATCCCCCACAGATCGATCCAAACCTTCTTGCCTCTGAATTTGACATTTTCACCTACCGCGAAAGTGTACGAGCGTCCCAACGCTTCTTTTCAGCGCCCGCATGGAAAGATTATGTTGTCGCACGTCGTCAGCCTCCTCCAAAAGCAACTTCCGACGAAGAGTTGGATACATACCTTCGTGAAAACGCAATTTCCTCGTCGCATGCGTCCGGGACGTGTGCGATGTCCGCGAGCGATGCACAATATGGTGTTGTCAACCCTGATCTCCGTGTAAAAGGGATCCGAGGCCTGAGAATTGTTGATGCATCGATCATGGTAGGTTTTTTCCTTGTCCGCAAAGAGGTTATTGATTTGGTCTGGTTTGATATTTGTAGCCATCCATCCCTGCTGGTCATCTGCAAGTCCCTGTTTACGTGATTGCGGAAAAGGCTGCCAATATGATCAAGTCTGATTTGGCTTATAAATCATGATAGTGGATGTTAATGTCTGCATCGGTTTAAATTTACAATGTATGGCTGCTTTTTGATTTTCTGGAGCAGTATCTCCAGCTTTGGCTCAAGTTTCCGTCAAGACACCGAAGCTGCTAATATTCTATCCTTGTCAAAGTACAACATGTTGCCCAAAACATTTTTTGAAGATATTTACATTCACTAACGACAATGAGATATCATAATTATAATTCTCCCATAATATGGTAATTGATTTATCTACCCAGGAGTTTCTATCTATTAATGGTGTCTAGTAGCTTGCTACTAGAATATTGTTCCTTGGAACTTTTCTCAACATATTTAACCATAATGGTAAGGAGTACCCGGGCAGTGAAAATGAACTAAAACACGTCACACACGTCACAATCTCCATTCTACATCACGGTACTGTACCAGTCCCCTTCAACACATTGGTCACTACATGACCCTCGGGACTTATCCCTGAGCGCATTGAGAGAAGTGAGCGGGTTCTGGTTTTGAAGGACTGATGTATTTCTAGCGTCTTTATCCACTTTGGTATGTGAAGACCATCTGAATTTGCTAGGGCAATTTCAAAATTCGATAGATTCTTGTTAAAATATGACCTCAAATGAGAGGCGATGATTAACAATGCGCCTTTACCAAAGTGTGAGATGGATCTATCGCTTTTTTGCTGCTGGTAGTGGATCAGCAGTCATAGCAATGTGGTTAACATTTAGAACCGTTGCTTTACTGACTTAGTAGCCTGATTTCCGAGCGTACGCTACCGAAATGGCTTTGGGGTGGGGCTTGACACTAACGAGTAGGACGTTATTCGGATTCGATGAGGCATTTTGGCAAAGGCGATCAAGCCTATTTAGGTGACGCTCAATTTCTTTATCATTCCTGGATAAAACAAGAATTGATCAGAAAATTTGTCGACAATAGGATATCCGGATAAGCCTCATTGTTATTTTTCAGATAGAGTCCGAAAGACGCGAAAAGGATAGAAGGTGGGGTAAGACTCCCTTGGAGATGCTATGGCTGAGGAGAAAGTTGAAAACGTGTTGCGGGGAGAGAGAAACATTATTGTTACGGGAATCACATTTGTTCCAAATTTCCTCAGATCATAGAATAGAGTTGCGCTACACTCCGAATTCCTACGGGAAGTCCCATGATTATCAGCACTCTAATGGGATTACGTTGTTCTATTTATGACGTTCCCCATCTGGCATATGTTGCAGCGACCAGTGCTTGCCGTAAAGCGTAATTTGAAAACATTATATATACGTGTCTCTTATAGGCTGAGGTGTTAGAGGAAACATTAGTCGCCTGCTCTCAATCCATTCTCTACTCTCATCCATTTCAACACCAGATTTCGACTTCTCGCGCCACAATAAGCATTAACCCCATAATGCCGCTCTGCGAGGAAACGCCATTGCTGTATGATAATGGTCACGAGTGCGGAAAAATAAAAGAGCATGATCTTGCATATGAACGATTCAATCCTCGTCAAAAGAGGATTTTATTGGCGATCGTATCCTGGTGCGGGTTGATGCCACGTATGCATTCCAATGTCGATAGCATTTCTCCTGATAATTAGTCTCTCTAAGTCTTCGTATCTGCGACGATATACCCCTCAATCCCTCAAATGGTCAGCGACTTCAACTCTACTCCACAAATCATAGGGTCCGAGATCTCCTCAGTCTGTGCTGAAGATTAACGTGATGTTGATTGTCACTGCAGATTGACTGTCAGCATTTCAATGTTCTCTGCGTCCGTTGGTGCGCTGATCGTCGCATCGTGTTCTACATTCTGTAAGTCAATCAGTTATTCTAATTTCTGGTGTTCATTTTTGCTTTTTGTAGATGGACGTCGTCCTGTATATCTTTTTGCACTTCCTCTCCTTATTATTGGATCATTCGGTGTTAGCGCATCTTGTTCAGTTTTTCAGCTTTTTTTCTTTCGCGTAATTCAAGCCGCTGGTGCATCTTCTGGTTTTTCAATAGGTGCGGGAGTAATTGGAGACATATACAAACTAGAGGAGAGAGGAACAGCGATCGGCATCTTCCTCGCTGTAAGCTACCTACTTGCCTGTTCAATTTTGTTTTATTTATTACCTATTCTTATGGACAGGCTGTCTTAGTAGGACCTTCCTTGGCACCCGTAGCTGGCGGTAAATACATATTATTCCTTCTCTACCAAATTCAGAAATGTATTCAATCTGATCCTAGGTTTAGCTGCGCAGTACGCATCATGGAGACTCATGCAGCTTTTTGTAGGCCTTTTTGGTCTCACTGCATTCGGGATCACTTGGGCCTTTCTCCCTGAAACAAGCCACTACGGTACTCGGGGGATTGACAAATTACGTCAGAAGGAAGAACAGGGACAAGTCAGGTGGAGAAAATATGCTGTCAATCCGTTGTCACCGCTAGGGTTGCTTAAGGCACCAAACATCGTAGCTGTGGTTTGTGAACGTCGACGGGATTTTGTCGTTTTTCTGACCCCGTACGCATCTACAGATGCTTTCAAGTTTCACAGTTCTGGTGTCGGTATTCGGTGAGCATCTTCATGAAGTGATTGTGGTATCATGATACTTATTGTAAACTAGTTATATTGGTACCGATCGCCTATACAATTGTAGGTCATACCATTTTCCAAGATACCACATACCAAACCAGTGAATCAGGGTACCAGGTATAACATAAACAATAATGCAATTCTTGGACTTTGTGCGATTCCCGGAGGAATTGGGGAAACGTGTAAGTAACTGATCTCCACCCAAATTATCCTTTCTTATCCTAGTCAGTCGGTGCATTTACGTCAGGATGTTTGTCGGACTATATTGTAATCCGCCGTAGAAAGGCCACAGGAGACTGGTGCCCAGAAGATCGACTCCGGGGTACGATTGTTGGTGCCCTTTTCTTAGTCCCACTATCCATGATATTCTCTGGTCTTCTAATCGAGTACGTCGAGGGACCTGTAAGCCAGGTTTTTGTCTTCATTTGTTTCTTTTTGAATGGGCTAGGTGTACGGGACTTGCTTCATGATACTTCGATTTGCTGATTTTGTACAACAGCTGGAGCTTGTCCTCAGCCCTTCAACTGCATATGTTGTCGATGTATTGCATTCCCGCAGCACCGAAGCTCTAGCAGCCATTGAGTAAGTTCTGCCGCCCGAGAACATTGAATAAATGCTCACATGATTTAGTGCGGCACGATCAGTGATGTTGTCTTTTGCTGTTGCAGGCATCATGCCAATGATCGATGCGTACGGCATCTTTATGACCAGTATGTTCTCGGCATTACTGGCTTGGACAGGTTTTGGGTGGGTTCCATCACCAGTAGCTTTGTTCAGGCGCTAATAGATAAAATTAGATTATTATGGCTGACCATTCAGTATGGTGAAGATATGAGAAATTGGTGTGATATTGGATTTTCGACAGTTGAAACTACATGACAGCAGCATAATTTTATGGTTGTTCCAAATACTAAAGATAGTTTATTGATGGACACCTGTCAAGAACAACTCAGCCCATGGAATAGACAAGGCGCACATTCTGATGCCGCCGCTTGAATTGGGATGTCAAGTGACCTGTGTCAGTATCATGTTACCTCACGTGTCAAGTCATCTAGACTTGTCACGCAGTCACACTCTTTCAGATCTGAGACCAATCTGAGGCGATCAAGCAATTCATTTCCCGTTACACCAGCCGGATGAACGCTAGCCTTGGCGGATACGATCAATGGGTACTCGCACCTCTCGCTTCTCTACAACATTCCTTTCACTATTACAAAGAACAAGGAAATCGCTGTTTGACTTTTTGGCAATTATTCTAGTTGTAGTTTGGTGAGCCATATGTGACCCAGTTCCCAAGTTTTTTGGTTGAAACGAGGTGTGGTTTTGCCAAAGAGATGGTCTCCCAATTGACTCTGCACTTTCTGATCCGAGGAGCTACATGGTGCATATGTTAACACCATCAATGCCGCCAGAACTGTTTATGGCTTCTTCAGTATCTCTTTCCGACATCTGGCTATAGCTGTGGTCACACCACAATAAGCTCAGTTTATGTGATCGAGGTTCACTTGTAAACTGTGAGATACTCTTTCTCGATGACGACGAAGAGTGTGACTAACAACGTTTTTGACAGCTGCTGCACAAGTGCGTGCATATGCTGGAAGTGCACTCCGTGTGGTAGAAGAAAATCCTTCATATGCACAGCCCCGCCTGGTCAACTATGACTATACCTTTCGCAACATACTCATCAATCCAAAAACTTATTGAATCAAGACCCTTATTGACTGGGATGACATTCACGTAATGCTATTCATTGTTGGTGTTGAATCTCTTGAAGAAATCAAAAGATTGATTGCGTTTGGTCTTGCCCCAGACGCCACCTATGACCGCGAGGGAGGATTTATGATCTTCCTCCCAACGAGTATGACACAATCATAGGCGCAGTGTAACCCAAACACTCCAGTATCTGGGGGCTGGTGCTTATGGCTTGCTTCAGAGAGTCTCACACCAAGTACGAGCTTCAGCAAGCTCCTCAAGTGAGTAACAGCAAAAGCATTTAGGACAGCATATATATCATGTAATTTGAGGTTCAGTAGACAAGGCTCTTATAGTTGTATGAATGTCATGTGGAAGCAAAAACGAGTGATTAGAATGATTAGAAGCTATCGGAGGTGAGGAATCCAATGGGTGGGATGGTGTATCAGTAGCTGTGTTACATCCAAGATGATATCAATAAACTTGAGAACTCGAGCATTTGTATTCCAGCTTACTCCGCATGTAAGATGCAGCCAAATAGCAAAGATACAGATAAATATAGAAAGGGATGAGTGTGTTGTTCGATACCCTAGCAAATAGCTTTAGTGATGAAAAACCCACCTGGATAATCTACACTATGATCACCAGCTCCTATCCTATTGATCGCCACTCTGGTACCCTCTCTTCCTTCCTGATCCGCAATCTGTGGCTTTTTGTCAATTGTGGGTAAGGAGACTTCATCTCGGGACTGCAATGAAGAATAAATAGTTTGATGACAACCTGATATGTAATAGTATTACCACACCTCTTGGTAGATGTGCTGTGCGAGTATTGAGTGACACCAGTTTTCCATGTATAAAGGTGTGACAGCGGCAATTAGTGCAGCTACAGACAACCTGGTGGGGTGGCGGCATAGCAGGGTGTGACTGCATGACAAGTCTAGACAATACTGACAGGTCACTTGACATGTGAGGTGACACGATACTGACAGGTCACTTGACATCTCAATTCAAGCGGTGACTTGACATCAGAATGTGCACCGTGTGAGGATATAGACACGAAGCGCCGAGCTGAAAGTCATGAGAAAATATGGAGACCATTCAGACTCAGCAAGCGGGTTTTGCAATTCAAATCTTAACAATTGTCTACTATGACCCAAGTTCACTCACATCCTGATCTACTAGAGATTTTGAGAGAATGGCACACATCGCCTCCAGAACATCCTGCGCCATTCCCAGGACATTTGGCTGGAAAAAAGGAGTTAACGTCATGGCTGGACGACGTCAATATGCGTGCTGCAATGCACAATATCTCCCAACCCCAATGGGCCAATGCAATCCTTGCGTGGATCCCTGCCACCCCTGAGGAGGGGGAAAACGGATTTAAGCATCGACTCTTGAAGTTACTCAGGGAGAATGTTTCCTATCAGTTGGAGAATATGAGGTTTTGGGAATGGGGTGATTTCAAACGTTGGTTTTTCCACTTGTGCGGTAAGCAATTTGTGAAAGTAACTGGTTATGATTTGTTTCTGAGAAGTCATAAAGGACCAGGATATACAGGTCAATATCGCCAAGTCTGATGAGACAACCAATACTAATGATTGTCTAGCTATATTACCCACAGTGGCCGTAGCAGCCGCGAGCGCAATTGCACTTCCTTTTATCGGACCCCCACTCCTTGGAGCAGTAGGTTTCACCTCTGCTGGTGTAGTTAGCGGTGATTATCTAGGTTATGATTAAACCGGGTGACTGGACTTACGATGGTTATCTTCAGGATCAATCGCTGCTGGCGCTCAGTCTTGGATTTATGGAGGTGCCACTAGCGGTGCCTTCTCTGTCTTGCAGTCCGTTGGGGCAACTGGTGTTATTCCGATGTCCTGGCAAGCTGCAGCAGGTGCTGTTGGAGGTGCTGCTGCCGCTATGAGAGGTGGAGATAGCTCACAGAACGGAGATGGAGATAGTCCACAGAATCATGATATCGATAGTTTTTTAGCAGATATTGGGCTTTAATCACTCTTGATTCGTTGTCTTAAATCGATTGTGGATTCCACTTACTGGCTAATATCGCATTGAACTGCACATTTGTTCTACTGAAGTAATAACTAAGAGTAATTTCCACTAACGAAAAAGCTCACTTGGGACCTCCACAACCCGTCGATCCATTTGACATACTTTCGAGCTTCCAAACGTAGGCGTTTCATACTGAGTCTTCGCCTTGTTATTGCAAAATCGGTATGACATGATTCACAAGGGTTTTCGGTGACAGTCATGATCACCAGTATGTCTTTTTTATTGTGGAGCACAGCTGTCTCTGAGGATAAATACAGTAATCTGCTCTGGAAAGCTGCTGTGCCTTTTGTAGCACGAAGGGGCTGAACTCAGCAGAAAAAGAGTTATATCAGAAGTGAATGACAAGGTTGCTGAACTTATCCGTCTTCAAAGTCATTCCTATACCCCTTTCCGCACGCCAACATGCGCCCGACTTTCATCGCCAGCAAAGTAGCCAACTGAAAATTCTGATATTCAGGTTACTATTCTGTTCCCAAGCAATGGGTGTTTCCTCACAATCAAATTGGGGGAGTGGATATTGTTACCGCTTCTGCCTCATGAATTCTCGAAAATGCAACGTCAAAACAGCGCCTCGTTCACCACTTACCAGTCTGATTTGGGGCCAATCTAACATGGGACTTCTAAATCTCAGCTCAAGTGATGTCTCTGCCAAATGTTCAAATTGAATACTGCTGTCACCATTATCGGCATGTCCGGATGAAATACGATAATTCAGCAGAGTCACATCTAGCAGCAGCGTCGTGAGTCCACTCAATGAATAACACGTTGAGAAAAAGTTGATATTGATTATCGCCATCAAGGCACTACACTAGTTAAGTCAGCTTGGCACCATTGCTCCCGAACTTTGATCATCGCGTCTCAAATCAAAGCTTCCTTCTCTCATGATCATGTCAAATGAAGAGACGTCACTGCTCCAGAGTGAGCATAATTTAATTTATGACCGATTCTCAAAGAAAAAAAAGCAGTACCTAGTCATAATTGTGTCATGGGGAGGATTGGTTACATGTGGGCTCTTTCCTCTCATATTCCCTATGGTGCGGTACTAGTAGTACTCTAGTCTTTACTTCTGGAATTTTCCTGCCATCAATCCCTCAGATTGCCAAAGAACTCAACTCAAGTGGCGAAGTCATCAGGTAGGTACTATTGAATGCCGGCTATCCACTTTTCTGAGGAGCGATCTACAAGCACTGTAGTAAGCATATACCTACTCGCAACCTCCATTGGTGGTCTGGTTGGTTCAAAGTACTCTAAATTCTGTGGGTGTTTATTCTTCATGGTTGACAACTGCCCTTCATCTATCATTCACAGATGGCCGTCGGCTCAGTTATCTATGGTGCCTGCCTATCATGATCTTGGGTTCTTTCGGTGTAGCGAGTGCACAAACTGTGGCTCAGCTCATTTTCTGGCGTATGATTCAAGGCATGGGTGCCTCGCCTAGCCTTTCAATCGGGGCGGGGGTCATTGGTGATATCTATGGACTCGAGGACAGAGGCTCGGCTCTGGGGGCATATTTCGGAGTATGTTCTGTCCTACCACACACTCTCTTACTCAAATTCAACTAGACTTGTCTTCTTGGTTTTGCACTTGCCCCGACTGTTGGAGGAATAGTGGTACATTACTGGTCATGGCGGGCCATCCATTATGTCCTTGCTACTTTCGCATTTGGCGCTTTTTTCTGCATTTTATCCCTCTTCCCTGAGACGAGCCATCCTGGAACCAGGGGAGTTGATCAGTACCAGGAATCTGGGAGGGTATTGCCCAAGTGGAGGCCCGTGATTTTGAACCCCTTGTCCCAACTGCTTTATCTTCGTAGTCCTACCGTCCTAGCTGTAGTACGTAATTTTTGTCTGAACTCTCTGGAGCGTACTGACTTATGAAGGAAGTCAGTCATAGGATTTCTTGCACTGCTGACTGAATTTAGTTGCGTCATGTAGTCCCTCTCATGATGTATACTGACTTTACTAGCCCTGATGCTTCCGCTCCCTTACACGATTGTACGTGTCTGTGTTTCTGCATATTAGCGTTTATTGAACGTCCCTATAGGGGAAAACATATGGCATTGAAAATGAAGCCCTACTTGGTGCATGTATCATTCCTCTTGGAGCTGGAAAAGCGAGTGTGTGCTGAATCTCAGATACTTTCCTATCTCTTACATGATCACTCATTTTATATCTCAGTCGGATCTCCACTTTCGGGCTGGTTATCCGACAGGATAGTGATCAATTCCAAGCAGAAACGCGGCTATTGGTATCCAGAAGATCGGCTCAGGACTTGTTTATACAGCTTTTCCCTCCCCCTCATTGTGTTGGCGTCTGGATTCATCACAACATACCTACCTACCCGAACTGGCCTTGTATTGAACCTCATCTTTTTGTTTATCAATGGCATGGGTGTACGTGTTTCCTTTTTCCAATGAATTCAATTAATTTATCTAATCAACTTCTCAATGGATCAGAGCGATTTTATTTTGACGCCATGTGGCGCCTACGTCGTGGATGTATTGCATGCCAATAGTGCAGAAGTTACCGCTGCTGTCGAGTTCGTTTTATTTATATACTTTTCAAACCATTTGTTCACAAACGCCATCTCTTACTCAAGTGTTCTCCGAGCGCTTTTGCTTTCCTCATTCACTGCATTGCTCTTGCCGTTGATTAATCGATATGGTCTTCTATCAACTAATACATTGGTTTCACTTTTAGCTGTATCTGGGATAGGGTGAGGCATACTTTCAATGCTACAAGTCGAGTTAGTTGGATGTTGACCGTGCTAATAGATTAACTATGCTTACAATTGTCTATGGAGGATCTATGCGAGAATGGGTAGATGTTCAACTGCAGGATCTAACTAGGAGCGATGTCTCGAACTTTTTAGATAGAACTAATAGGTGTCAAGAAATAAGATGAAGAGCAGTCTGGGTACGGCCTGACCGACAATTACACGTCCACCTTGCTTTAGAAAAGTCGAGTTGTGTCATAATTCTAAGTAACTTCATGTACTCACCCTCCTCAGGTGTTTTCTATATTGGAGATGGCTATGATAAAATTGTATTGGACTCTGAAGCAAAATGCAGACTATGGAGGCAATTTAAGTGATGATGGTACTATACAATCTTTCTAGACAATGCTTTGTGCTACCATGATATCTATTTAGGAATGATATTATTTGTTTGATGGAATGAGGTTTGATAGAATTTTATTGCTGACAAGGCCATATTCCATGACAGCAGGGCCTCTAATTCTCATTCCACTTGAAGCTTTGAATAGTTGCGATTCACCCCAAAGGGGGCAAACTCGAATTAATCTGAACAATATCCCCAAACTTGCGGGGGCGAGCTCGAAAGGATGATGCTGTCAAGTTTTAGTCGCTACTGCCCCGAACCACTGAACCCTGGGTATAATATTCGTCGAAGTGGTTGCCATGGGGGGTTAATTACTTTTAATCTCTACGCCTCCAACGTGAGCGGCAATTTTGAATGGGAAAGGAGATATTCCACTGGATTGGGTTATAGGAGGAACTGCCGCGCGACCCCGCTCCGATGAAGTATGTACCAGTATCATTTGAATGGACTTGGAGAGTGTATTTTTGAGGTTAGCATTGAATGATAAACGGTCTGGCATGCAAATGTGGGTGATCCTCAAGATGAAACTAGGTTAAGGGAACGCACCTCGTTCTGACCTGTGCTGTCGGAGCTCAACATTGATTATCCTGGAATCAGGATGCTGTAAAGCTTGAGCTTGATAAGAGAAAGTTCGATCATACCACTGTTCCCAGGGAACATGCTCATCAGCTGAGTAAAGCTGGTACCACGACTTCTTGGGTCGTTTCTCGGAGAAGGTGACAGTGATCTGGTGCATGAAATGAATGAACAAAACGAGGCTTCCGCATGGTTCATGACGAACCTTGCCTTTACGAGTTGAGTCAGCTTGAATCACTCTCCAGAAGTTCTCTACCTTGTCATGTACAAGCTGCTCCATCTCTGGGTCAGAGACACCTGGCTACATAGGGTAAACGTCCATAGAACCTAAACAAATAACAGAGATGCACCATTGTGACATCCAGGACTTCGAAAACCTGGGGTCGTATGAAACCGAATAGCCTGTGGAACAAGATTGAATGGAGAATTCCATTAAGAACGTCTTTAATCGTCTGTCTGTCAAGAACCTAGCTCGAATAGGTGTCAGAGTAATCTGTTTAAGCATGGTAGGGACTCACCAGGTCGATGGTGATGGTCGGGAATGGGCCGTTCATTAATATGCTTGTCAAGATGAAATGAGTCGTACTGAACACTGCTTCCGTCATGTGACGCGGCAAATGAAACTTTGCAGCAGCAATTTCTGTCGTATGTCCGCTCTCTCGCCATCGTCGCTGAAACAAGCATTGACATGTCCAAGTGCTGCTGCACAGAGATGCCGTAGACGTGCTTTTTTTTCCTCAGCTTTATGTCACGATCACTACAGGACTCTTGGGGTACTTTCTGGTGCTTCCAAAGCACAAATAAAGGTAAGTAATACAAACACTTGTTCTTCTTGTTGACAATGCGATGCTTGTCTAGTCACATTTTTATCAAGTTCGTGGGTCGATTATAGGCTCTTGGAGGGCTGTGTTAACTTTACTGCCCAGTTAAGCAAGAAGCACCACCCTGATGTCTCCAAGGACCCCAAATCCAAAGAAATATTTGCCGCAGCCAGCGAAGCCTATACAGTGCTGATTGATGACCGTCAGCGGTACATCTTACATGCTTTTCAATGTGTTATGATTCTATCTGCTCATGTGAACGCTTCGATCTCTATTCTAGGCGTGCCTATGATCGCAGCCTTTTACACCGTTCTTCATCGTATTCAACGCGGGCACCGCCTCATCCAGGGCCTAGGGCAACATATGCATGGGAGCATTCATCTCGGCATCGGCGCCCCGGTTTCCGTCAGGCACCTCCCGACTATACATATACTCCTCCGCCTAATAGATCTCGAGGGCCTTCCGTGTCTGCAGGTCAACACTATTCACCTCCCAGATCCCACCATGATGCCAGCCGCAGAACAAGGAAGGATGAAGAGTTTCGTCGGCAGGTAGACCAGATACAGAATACATCGAGCCTTGTGAGGGCAGCCCAGGTGCTTGCAGCGCTTGCAGTGAGCATCTCGATGGTGGGAGGAATGGGAGGCAGTTGATCCCAATTTGTCAATGTCTATTGTCTGTCTATGGAGCAGCATGTATAACTGCTTAAAATATATTTTGTCGCGTGACCTTGTTGATGGAGAATTCTACGTGGGACCTTCAATTTAAAGATATATAAGCCCTTTCTCCCTACTCCACCAACAGACGGCTTTGTTCCTATCGTTGTCATCAACTCTGCTAGTCCCGTCATAATTCTTCGTGAAATTCATCCAATAGTGAATAATGGCTCCAAGATCTGCACCTGGCCCTCGAGGGGCACCTAGTCAAAGGGGCGGCCCTCGTGGTCCTGGTCCCCGTGGTAGCAGCCCTGCCCGAGGTGGCCCTCGCGGTGGCCCTCGTGGAGGACCAGGCGCAGCTGGAGTTGCGTCCGGCAACGTAGTCACTCCAGCAGGTAAGCGTCGTTAACCCACTCCACGGCCATCGATTTGCACCAAGCAAAATATGTCAATTTTTGCCTTGTTTTTTCTGTGTGCTTATGATCGTACTATGAGATCAACTTGCGCTACTAATGTACTGCCGTTCTTACATCTACATTTGATCTAATTCTTTCACATGTCTCTGATCAATCACGTCCAGGCCATGTTACAGCTGTTGGTGTCAAGCGTCCAGGATACGGAACAGCTGGCAGGCCGATTGATATCCAGGTCAATTGTTTCCCTGTTGATGCACCAAATATTACAGTTTATCAGTATGATGGTGGGTGCAAGTAATAGCCTGATTTCGTGTAGCTAATACCCGAATGCGCCGTGTGTCTCATAGTTGGTATGTTACTTGCACACAGTTGGAATTGGATGATACTGAAAACCTTTTCTCAGCTATCGATCCCGACAAGCTTCCTGCTCGAGCAAACATGGATGTCATGAAACAGGTCGAACTAGACAATCCTCAAATCTTCACCAAATCAATTGCATATGATGGCCGGAAGATCGCGTATTCTGCCGTCGATCTTCCCCTGGGAGGGCTTTCCCGAACAGTGAGGATTCATGCAGAATGTGCCTGCATCCGTTGTTGATTTGTATGATCCTAGTTCGAAGTGAGCTTGGCCCCTAAGAATGGTGGCGCTGCTCCCAAAGCCAGTGGCCGACCGCCCAAGGTATATCGTTTGAAGTTGACACAAGCGGCAACCATAAATACCGAGTAAGCTTTACATGATAGTTGTTGTAGCCCTAACTAACGAGGTATAGTATATTACATCGATATGTTGCTGGCGAACAAAGTGCAGACTCTGCAGTTTCTACTGCCTTAGCGGTAATTATTTTCTGTTAACTTCCAGTGCCTCATTGAGATGTTGCATTTGTAGGCATACAATACGATTATCCGCATGGAACCTAACATGCGGTACCCCTTCAACGTGAGGAGCTTCTTCACACCCGAAGGCGCACGTCAGATTGGCGGTGGTATCGAATTGTGGCGGGGTTTCTTTCAGTCCATTCGACCTGGCCCTGGACGCTTATTCCTGAACCTCGATATTGCATCATGCATGATGTTTCGACCTGGCTCTCTCATCGAACTTTGCCTAGATTTCTTCGAGAGGATGGAATTAATGCGCAATAACCAGTTCTCTCAATTTTTGACGCCCTCTGGAATACCAGTTCGTGAGCGTACTAGGCTTCAGAAATTCTTGACGGGTCTCCGAGTGACAGTCCCTGCCACCACCAAAGATAAGAGACGTGCAATCCGCAGGATCTCTGATCGTTCTCCCAAGGATATCACGTTTGAGTACCAGGGTCGACATGTGACAGTGGCCGACTACTTCAAACTCACAGGAGTTCCGATTCGGTACCCTCAGATGTTTTGTGTCGAGGTATTTACTTATCTTCGGTAATCTAAGGTTATTCATCTTTATGTGTTAGCTCGGCACGGGTGGTGCATTGGTTCCTCTGGAGCTCTGCCAAGTTCCGCCAGGTCAAATCATGAAAAAGCAGATGCCCAGCGACAAGACAAAGGACATGGTGGCGTTCTCAACGCAGAAGCCATTTGAACGCTTTCGAAGCATTATGGCTGGAGCGCAATTGCTTCAATATGGACAATCATCTTATATCCGTGATTTTGGTATGTCTATCAACACTGCGGGCGGTCTGCTCCAGTTTCAAGGAAGAGTATTGCCCACTCCCCAGCTGCAGTATGGGCGAGGTAGTAAGGAACCAACTGTCGTATGCTTCTTATTCTCTTGATGTATGCTATCTGCCCTGAAATCCTTGAACTTCGTCAGATTCCAAGGGATGGTAAATGGAACATGTGAATGTTTTCTTACATCGATTGCTAACAATGTACTGACATTGTGAAGGGCTGATAAGAAGCTTGTTTACCCAGTAACGATCAATCATTGGTTGATTGTTACTTTCGATACTCGAAGGTTCCGTGACCAGGCGCAGCAGGACCTCATAAAGAATCTCGTCAACGGCTTCAGGAGCACTGGTAAATTATCTCTTCTTGTCGCGAAGGTTGTTTACTAATGTATTCCAGGCATTACAATTCAGGATGATCGACCAATTATCAGGAACGCAAATCCTCAGGGAAATATACTTCTGGTAGGTCTCAATACCAATTGTCATTGCATAGACTCATTTTTTTTCTGTTCTTGTGACAGCAACTCAAGGAAGCTGGAAACGCATCATACCAAATGAAGAAATCAGTGCCGCAATTGCTGGTCATCATATTACCCGATCATGGAAATACGGAAATCTATACCGCAGTCAAACAGTGAGTTGATGGTTTCTCTGATTAACAATGGTCTCCTGATGGTCTCCTGATGCCTTTCCCTTCTTTACAAGTTTTGGTGATTGTGTTGTATGTTTATTTTTGTCCTATCTGTCCTTCAATAATGAATCCCTTCATTAGCAAGGTGTTGCGACACAATGCCTTAAGGCAGGCAAGTGTGTTGGCGCAAATATCCAATACTGGGCGAACGTTGCTTTGAAGTGAGTCTAACCGTTCTCTCATGCGATCATGAACTGAATGGTGCTCCATCAGAGCTAACGTGAAGCTTGGAGGTATCAACTGCACACCTGTCCCGAGAGCTGTACCATTGCTCAGCGATCCCGCGAATCCATGTATTGTCATGGGTGAGTGAACCATTACATATGTTATCAAGATTACTCAGCTTGCCAAGGTGCTGATGTACAACATCCTGCACCCGGTACGGAGAACAGACCGTCGTTTACCGCTGTTGTCGGGAGTGTTGACCAGCTTGTATCGAAATATGTTGCGACGAGTGCATTGCAAGTTGGGCGACAGGAACTTATTGATGATTTGAAGTCAATGACTAAAGTACGTAATCAATGTTTCTACTTCTCTGCGGCGATTTATTTAGTCCTCAGGAAATCCTCTCCCAACACATGGGTTATAGGAAGGCAAGAGAGAAGGTAGATAGCCCTGCTCCCAAGAAGCTCATATTTTTCCGAGGTTTAGTGATCAGTTTATTTATATTCATGCATCATGATCTCATTGTTTTCAAATCAGATGGTGTATCTGAGGGACAATTTGCCCAAGTTCTTGAAAAGGGTATGTCGCGGGACCTTTTGTGAACTTCAACTAATATCTTGTTGTTTAGAACTGCCTCTTATCAAAGGTTTGGTGATGATGTATGAGGCGGGTTTCATGTACTGACAGGACATGGAAATAGCTGCTTGCGCTGAGTTGGGGATTCGCCCTGCAATTACTCTCATTGTCGTCATCAAACGCCACCATATCAGGTTTGTGTCTGGGTTTCCGATTCTGCCAATGTCTAAGCTCTGTCTGTAGGATGAATCCTCTGGGTAACGCAGGGGATAGATCTGGCAACTGCCCTGCAGGAACCATATTGGACAATGGTACCACTAATCCTGTTGAGTTTGATTGGCTTTTACAGAGTCATGGAGGGCTTCTTGGTACAAGCCGACCGGCGCTTTATGAGGTATGTGTGCTCTGATGTGTTTTCTTGTTTTCATATTAATCTATATATTAGGTTCTTTATGATGTGAGTAGCCTTACAATATAGCTGGATCAATGCAATAATTTGCATGTGCATAGGATAATCGTTTTAGGTGAGTTGGTTCTTAAAAAATTGATTTGAATTGTATTTATGCTTTTGTTTGTAGTGCCGATGCTATTCAGGGTCTTTCTTTCGCTTTATGTCATGTATATGCCCGTGCTACCCGCTCCGTTTCAATTCCGGCACCCGTTTACTGTGAGTTTTGTTGAATCTGTGACTGATCCTTTTTTAATTACTCTCACAACAGATGCGGACATTGTCTGCGCCCGTGGAAGACATCACTTTGCACCTGATTTCGAGCTCAGCGAATCTCTTTCCCAAGTTCAATCTGTCAATGTATACAAGGAGAAGTACCAAGAGATCCACCCGAATCAGAAGAAGATGATGTTCTTTTCCGTACGTATGACCTCTTGATTAACGAAGGGTATAGTCTAATTTAGCTTATCCCAGTGAACATGGCTGAATCTCCAAGCAAACTCCGATTCGCCCAGTGATTGTGATAGATGCATTAAAGCTGGTCCTAGACCAGAAGAACACAGATAACGTTGTGAAGTATGGTTGTTTTTTTGAATGAATGAATGAATGAATGAACCAGATATGTACTCGAGTTTATTCGGAAATGTGTGCAAATGATAATTTTGTGGAGTGCATCTTGATGAAAATCTATCCTCTCCCAAGGTATTGTAGTTGCTAGTATAACAACAGCGAAAAATTCCAGAGGAAAGATTGTATAATTTGAGTTGATTGAACGACATCTCCCTCACAAATTTTTGGTATCTCTGGACCCATCCATTTCCCTGAAAAATATTGGTACCACTCGTCAAAGGATGGCAGTTTCTTCTCTACTGGACTTAATTTGCATACGTTCGGAATTGAAATATCCTTGACTTTTGTTTGATGTTGAAAGTACATGTACAACAAATATCATCATATGCTACGTGAATCGTATTCGTGAAACTAGAATCCTATTATAGCTACGAAAAATCCTTCTGCCCTCTAAACCGGACAATCCACCACAATGCCCCTAGGCCAAAAAGGGCCCAACCAACAACAGCATGGGTCCAATATGGCAGGCTCTCATATGGTTCTGCGTCTGCAGGTGGGGGGATAAAAGGGGCAACAAATAAGAAGACATTCGCAGTGCCAAAGAAGAGCGCTGCCACAAGGGTGTAAGTTGAAAGATGATGCCAGTCGTGCTCGAGATGTTCTTCCATACGAGATGGCGATGCGAAATGAAGGTAAATCAAACCAAAGGAGATGATAGCACTGATCACTGCGAGTGGATACGACGCCTATCCGAAACAACATTAACAATCTTAGCACCGAGGAACTCGCAACTTACGAGATTGATAACAAGGTTGTACGCATCTCCACGTGGAACGAAGAAAATAATAAGGACGCATAGAACCCAATCTGATAAAGTCAGTTTGAAAAAACTGTTGAATGTATCAAACATGACACTAACGAAGACCAAGTCCGGCGAGCGGAGCATTGAAAGGTTTGTTTGAACCAAGCAGTTTGCTGAACGGTAACACTCCTTCTTTACCGAGTTCTTGATTGATCCGTCCTTGTGCGAAGGACTGCGAAACTGAGATATAATCATCTGACTGAGATATTCAAATGGCATCATACCATAGCGAGGACGCTGCCGAAAGCGGAAAGTGCAACGCCCATGTCAACGAATCGTTCAATCCTTTCACCCCAAATATTCTTCATCAAAAGGGAAACGACTAAACGACCGGAGTTGACGATTTCCTCTTTTGAAGCACCAGCAAGGTATGCGACATTTGAAAAGATATACAGTGCAGCAACGACGGCGACTGCCAAAGGTCCTGCAATTTTGATAGTCCTCTTTGGATTCTTCATTTCAGACATAGCGTAGTTCGCATTTGAAAATCCAATAAAGGACCAGATAACCTGTAGAGAAAAAAAACATGAGTTCAGACCACACCGTCTCTGAAAAGAGCGAACGCACACTGTACAGGCAAAGGCAAAGGGATGAGGCGCTAACATTTGTTCCCTTCCACATACCCACAAAATTCTGTCGTCCGCGCCATTGATAATCTTCTTGTTGAATACCGGCAACAGTTGGGATACCATTCTTCAGAGCAACCAACCCAGTTGCTGCTACTATGACAAGCACAAACAGCTTGAAAACACCCAGGGTATTCTGGACCCTGAGACCCCATTCAACGGCAGTTCCGTGGAGCAAGAAAGTCAAAGTGACACAAGCAAAGGAGGTCAACTTGAGGAGGACTGAAGAGGGTTCATGATCGAGAAATGCTTTGAGTGCGTATTCGCCAAAAACGAGGGCGTTTCCAGCAGCCCAACCTGTCATCGACGTTAATGATCACATCTGATATCTCGGTCCGGATGCCTGAAGGGAACATACCCATCAAAGAACTACTGGCGGCGTAAAGGCATATGATGAAGTATGCTGGCCTGGGAAATAGATATCCTAGATAGTTTTTCTCGGCTCCGTTTCTGGGAAATGCCTTTAAATAGGTTAATCGTATGAGGGGTAAAATAGCTATCAACACCCACACAACCCCATATGATGTAGACTTGCATCCCTGCAGCAGCGAGCAAGCTTCCTACCAACCAGAGCGTCCTGGAAAGATATTAGCATTAATTATTATACAGCAGGAAAAGGTACCAACATTGACATTCCAACACTCCCACTGAGAGAGAGCACTGCTGCTGGCGTGGCGAAAATACTTTTCAAGAACCTCGTTAGTCTCAAACATCCAGGCCATGAGCGACATCCAGGCGTACCCCGTTCCAATGATACGATTAAAAATTATAAATACTGCCGACCAGAATCCAATTGTCTTCTTATTTTCCAGCAGTGACGAATCAGAACCTTGAGGTACAGCTCCATATTGAGGAACGCTACGATTGCTGCCGAGGAGAGATTTTGACTGTTCCGTCTTGAGTGCCCATGCTGCGTGTTCGAGATGATATTGAGACTTTGACATCGAGTTCCTATGTCGTGTAGCTTATACTGATAAGAAAAGAAAAGAAGGATATGTGAAGTTGAAGCGGTATGGGAACTGGTTCTGTGTCGCAGAAGAGGGAACTCCTTTTATACGTTTTGCCATTGACACTTTCGGTAATCCTACAGAGGGGTGCTTCGTAGATTGAGTGGGTAGCTGAAAAGATAACAAGAACGTGTTCGATGTGGTAATGGCGCTAGAACCATGAGAACTTGCACACTGATATAACACTGATTGTACACGGATCCACATCCAGTTCTCGGATCAATTTGATACGGCACTGATCAGCACTGACAAATGAACTTGCCCCTCCACTCAGTACTGGTAACAGAACCCACCAAAAATCCGTTTTCATATTTTTATAATCCGAACGGATCTTGTTGAAGTAACGTTGGGGTTCGAAAAATCCACTCTAGCACATTCTACCACGTAATGGAATGCCATCCATATGTTCGGATGATATTCTGAGAACCGGTGGAGATCAGAGAAGGCCAGTTTCTTGGAGAACCGGATCTAGACCTGGGCCTAAACAAATCGTTCATAATAGGGACCTTCTCGACGTGAATTGTCATACTGTGATCTGTCTGTAGCTCTTGGTAAAGTACATTTCATTATCAAGGTGCCTGTTAAGCTATCATGATTCACAATAATGGTCATATTTACTTCTCGACTAAGGTGGCCCCGCGTCTAATGTCCAGTGCAGGTGGCAAACACAAGAAACAGTTGTGGGTCTCCAGCATTCCCTTGAACCTCTATCTTGCCTTGGGTCACTGGAACAGATATGTGACATGGCCAAACTATGCTATACTTCTCACGCTTATTTATAATACACCAATAGCTCATACATACATTTTCAGGATTGGTTTCAACTCAATTCTACTGACACAACCAAAGAAGAGGTTACTTGATGTAGAATTCTGTATGACTGGAAGTGCTGTGAAGATATTGGTTTTTATTTTCTTATCATTTTTCAATATTTTTCATTACTTGAAACCTAGTGTCACACCTCAATTTAAGGACTGAGGTAGATTATTTCGACTTTGTGCTTGCTGATTGTATTTAATTGTCATCTTGACAGGTGTCATCACTGCATAACAAATATATCACTGCAATGGAAGAGCTGATATCTTTACATTCAATTGAACAGTGTTGTAGGACAAGGCACATTTTACTAACATCAACAGTGGCTGTAGGAAATCAATCCATTCGAATAAATCAATTATTGGTGAAGATAAAGGTATTATTTTGCATTCACGCTACTTCAAAGGGTCCAGGATCTGGTAATCATGTCTGCAGCCTTCTCAGCAATAGCATAGACTGGCGCCACTGTATGCCCAGCTGTCACAAACGGCTGATGAATAGTAGTCAGGATGGAGTTTCAAAGCTACAGCGAAGCTTATCAGCTTGGCACTTACCATGATAGACGCATCAACAACTCTCAACCCTTGAACTTTCTTGACTTTGAGGTCAGGATCCACAACACCATATGGAGCATCCTTGGCTGACATGGCTACCGAGCCTGCAAGATGTGACACAGTACCAACGTTCGCCCTTAATACTGCGTCAAGTTCGTCATCTGTCTTGGCATTAGCTGTAGGGGCTGCCTCGCTGATAACATAGCCATCCCATGCACGCGCAGCGAAATATCTACGAGCGAGTCGGACACCTTCACGAGCCATCAGTGAGTCAATCGGCGCGGATAGCAATGCCGGGTCGACGAGTACTTGGCCAAAAGGGTCAGATGAAGTAATTTTAACGGATCCACCTTGAAACCATCAGTGCAGGTCAAGAGTGATGGCCTGAACGAGAGAACGCACGAGATGCAGGACTGACGATAGCTGCTCCAACTGAAACACGCGGTTCGTCATCAGATCCACCGTTCTGCATCCAAGTATCAGATCAAATGACTCTTCACTTCATGCATCTGTTGACTTACATCCACGAACAGCTCTAAATGAGGAGTATTCGGCCCAGCACTAGGATCAGGGTTACCCTTCAGGGGTAGACGGAGCCATAGGAAATTATTCGTGCCATCGACTGCCATCGGTCCCTTTCTCTCTGTCTTCCACTGGTTAAAGGCCTCAGCAAACAATGTAGCATTCCTTGCGATGCTGATTGTCTTAACAGTTAGGTGGTTCGATAATATGTTATCAGAACCACTCACTTGTCTCTAAGGGTATCAAAGGTCGTGTTTGCACGGAAACTGACATAGATAGAAGGTTGATCGGTTAAATTTTTCCCAACACTTGGAAGATCAACGAGGGCCTTGATTCCGACAGATTTGAGCTCGTTTACATCACCAATACCTGAGTGGAGCAAAATGCGTGGAGAGTTTATTGCACCTGCGGACAGTAGAACTTCTTTCATGGCTCTAACAGTATGTCGAGCCCCTAGAAATCTAGTGGTTAAAAAAGCGATTAAAGGAACAACACATTCCATTACCTGTGTTGTCCATGAACTCTACTTTCCTGAATACATTGCCGGAGGAAGCGACGAGGCGAGAAACTCTCGTATTCACCAAAACATGGAGGTTACTTCGCTTGAGCACGTCAGAAGATAAGTAAGACGATGCAGAGCTACTCCGCTCGCCATAGCCAATAGCTGCTTGAGACCACACTATGAACGAATCGATCAAATAATCAGAAGTTACTACACATTAAAACCCACCTGTCCCTAAGGGGATCCCAGTGTTCATATCGATGTTGAATTTGAAATTGCCCCCGAGTTCATTAGCCGCCGCGATTACCCTAGAGTCGATTGACTGAGATTGACCGAACAGACTGACATAAGTGTTTCCCTCAAAGCCGTGGACGGATGGATCGAACTGGCCCTTCGTACTGCGAGCAGGTAAGACCTGAGGAACGAAACGTTCATTCTTTGGATCTTATGTCAATGAGCCATTCTATTTGTCTAGTGTGTATCAGACGCACCTTCTTAAAATAGGGTAAGAGTTTGCTCCATGACCATCCTGAATCACCAGTGACTCTCGCCCAACGATCATAATCATCTGCGCTTCCTCTAGTATAATCCATAGCATCTGGAAAGTTTTATGTCAATTCAAACACAAAAAAAGAGAAATCTCACTTATAAGACTACTACCGCCGAGGACATGACCAGCAGAGTAGCCTATTGTCCTCCCATTCAGCGCTTTTTGGGGCGTTGAAGTGAAGTTCCAGTCAAATCGGGAGCCTAAAAGCGTCCTCCAGAGGTAGGGACATGAAGCATTGACGGCGTCCTGACCACTGGAACGCAACATCGATAGTAAGCATAATGAGAGTTCAAGAAATTTTACTGACGTACTTGGAACCGGCTTCGATGACAAGAACTTGGAAGCGCTCATTTTCTGACAAGCGATTCGCCAGCACAACTCCAGCCGTCCCTCCTATTGCAAATATCGCTTTGGATGAACATTGAACCCTGAAGTTTGCAATAAAACCGACCTCCGACAATGACAAAGTCATAGTTAGTTTTCTTCAGATCGCTGGCTTGGTCATAGATGGCACAGACCCCCAGCGAGAAAAAAAGTGGTAAAGTTGCAAGTGCTTTCTTGAACACCATGTTTTGCTAAAGGATAACCGAGGACCCTTGAATCCAAAGTAATGAGCGGGATTTTCTATAAGCACGGTCTACGTACAAACTCTGCCTTTATTTATGCTTTGAGCTTGACGCGGCTGACAGCGTCCATATTCTTCGAAGGAAGTATATTTAGCGGTGAATCGCGGCAGGCACTTGATGCCGAGAGAGGTAAAGGAAGGTAGCTAACAGTTTGCAGGAATTTGACTTCTAGTTGCCACCTTGAAGCTATTCCTTCTAGAAGACTGGTTATGCATCGGACCCAAAGCATGGAATCGACCGCTAGACGACCAATGATAAATCGTGGCAATGTACAAGTAATTTTCGTTTCTTGACGCTAATCTGAAAGTACTTTCTCTTGTCAAATACCGTTTATTAGCAATCAGCCTTACAGCTCAGTAACGTATATTCATTTCTGAAAGACTAGCCTTGAAAGTGATATCTATGAGTTAATGCGCCGAGCTGCTCAGGGAAGGAACCTTAATATGCGCCCTAGAGTGCTGCAAAGGGAAAAGGAAGATGTGGGTTCATCCTATGTTAGGGGCTTGCGCGAGCGCTTTTGATTTGATCCGGGACTACGAAATAGGCTCATAAACAAAGTGAAACAAATTATTGAAGAGCGTCTGGAATTCCGCAAGGTAATCGAACTGAGATTTGGAATATAATAATGACTTGTTTTTCTATTGAATAGAATCCGAAAGCCAATGAGCTCGGGCGTTGTATAGTCAAGTAGACGACTAAGATGTATTTTACCTGAAAGTTAACGAGCTACGTAATATCTATAAGCAATTGACATGCATCTCACCTCAGTAGGGTCAAGTAGACGAAGGTGGGCTCGTAACTAAGCGGATATATAAATGTGTTCATTGTGCTAAAACTGAGTACCATCTCAGTACACGAAGAAAATGGTACCACCGGACGAATCCTATATGGTAGTGGTCAATGTGGATGCGGGAGTCCATTTTTACAGAATCAAATTTCCAACTTCTGTCCAAGTTTTGCTGACCATTCCACCGTCGAGGGTCCTAAGTCGGCTGTTCGTGATCCTACGAGAATGGATCAGTGCATTAGTGATATGGCGGATCATTTCTCTGGAGGATTTCTCCTTCTCCCAATAACCCAGTCGTGCGCTCTCATGCATGCTACTCACTGTGACTGAACCAATGCTCATGTAGAGTAGATATCACAACAGAGTCCAACAATTATCTTGATAATATGAAGAGATGCACTCACAGAAACTCAAAGTTTTCGATGCCAAAAGCATCCGTGTTCCGACAATGTGGCTACGAAAAGGTTGAGCGGATATAGATGCCGTCAAGCATACAATTGTCTGGCTCCTTCATTGAATTGAGTTTCTCTTAGATAGCGATGCCAAGACTATGTGGCGGGTGGAACTGCAAGCTGGGATTTTCTGGAAGCTTGATGGAAGTACACATAAAATGCGCTTGAATCCTCTTGGTAATAGACTGACATCGAGATAGTAGCTGCTTTGATGAATTATAGGGAAGTGTAGTTTATTAGTAGTTGTCCCTCTGAAAACTGCCAGTAATGGGGTGGTAGTTTGATTCAGAAACCTGCACTGTGAAAACTATAATTCAGGTAACTAGGGGTTGAATTAGCACTCTCCACAGTTTGTAACGGAATGTATTGCGCTATGATGCCCTTTGCCAATGAACCACCTCACCTTCTCATTGCTTACGTGATGAAGTACCTTCTGGAATATTCTTTTACCTTTCCTCATTTCTCCTCTTCTATTCCTAATGATGTTCCAAAATGACGTGCTTTAGCTATCACCTCCATTTCTTCTTCATTTGTTACGCAGATAAGCATGACGGATCTATAGCTTCACGTGTAGGGCATGCTCAGGTACTCATCTGATTGGCTGCAGCAATATTAAAAGACGGTCCTAAGGAAATTGTTGCAATACATTATGGGTCCTGATTCGAGATGATACTTCAGGCATACCGTGAAACAAATGTAGATGCACCTCGCACACACGCCACCAAGAATGATGTAGATCACTTGTGATAATGAAGATAAACAAGTGGTACCGAACAATGTATCTGAAGCTCACTCTTCCCATCGTGAACTCCGGCAAACCTGTATAGGTTTTGCATATACACATCTTTGGCATTCTCTCCCAATCATAATGCAATAAGAACACAAGAGGTATCAAGATGTCCTCCGACGACAAGAAGGTTTCTGAGTCCAGGACTGCTCTCGTAATCTCTTCCTACCAGAATGCTGGTTCACAGTAGTTGGGTGTATAGTTATTCGTTTATATGGGAAACGGTGGATATCAGGGACATTGCGGTGATGAAGAATAATGATCCCAATGTGCCGAAGATAAAAAGTCAAAAACGAAAGAAAGGCGCAGATCCACTGGACAATGCGACTGCCCGAATTCGTACCAGACAGTGAGAGGCGCAGCTGCAGCTTGGTCCTTGTTGGAAAAAAGAACTAGCAACTGTTGGCTTTTGGGTGTTTGGCAGTCAGAAAGCTTTATTCGTGGCGATAGTTTTTGAAAGACTAGCTTCTTTGATGATTCCAACATGAACCTAGTATTTCGATCGATTCAGAAACCTAGATGTACTCTAGTTATTCGCTACAGGAGAAAATAGCGAAGGCAGCTCCCTTTATGACTGGCCGAAGGTGATAGCGCAACAGACAATTTATGGCAGGCTGCAATCCCACAGAGGACCTAACAACAGAGATGTTCGCTGGACTTGTTCGAGACAACATCAAGAGTAGAAAGAGAGATCATGAGACAGTCTTTTGAAAACCGGTACTGCTTCATGTCGGAAAAGCATTGACAAAGGCATCATGTCGCACTCGTTCTTCTCACAATGACTCTAGAAAAGACAGGCGATATGGCTCCTCGCTTCCTCATCGAAGTTCATGCTTGTGATGACCGTCCCCCTTCCCCTCTTTCACACCCGCGCGGCATCGTTGGTTTCGCTCCGAATTAGACCTCAATGTAGGTCGAGTGGTTTCTCATCAAGCTTGCAAGTTCTGTCAGCCTCTTCCTGAAGTGTGTTTATATGCATCAGAAACTATCTTTCTAGTAAACCTGGTCATGTAAAAAAGCTATCAGTATTTCGATAAAAGTGAGTTGAGAGAAATTAACGTGGCTGTGTTGCTAGAAAAGGAAACAAACAGGGCCAAAGAACACTGGATGGGTATTCCATAAGGTTTTTGCAGCACGATCACCACCCAGCACTGCTCGGCCTGAAACGCTCATCCTCCCTGATCTCATCGTGCGGTGTCTTGTAACAGCAGTATTATTCTCAAAAGATGGCTAACATTTCAGCAGGAAACAAGCGTTCCTGGGAGGGCAATGGTTCAACTGATCTGGTAGCGAAGCGATACAGACATAAAGATGATTATGCCAGAGACTGGCGGGATGTCCACCTAAAGTCACCTGTACACTATTCAGACAGGAAGAGAGACAGTCCTGATAGCCGGAGGGACTATAGACGTGAAAGTCCTCGCCGGCGACGCAGCAGAGAAAGAGACTACAAGCGCAGAGACTACTCTCGTGATAGAGTCAGACGTAATGATAGAAGGCGTAGTGCATCTCCTCGCATAACTGCTCATATACGTCCACCAGTAGATGACGAGCGCGAGGAAGGAGAGTGAGTGTCGGAGAACTTGGTTCCATGCGCATATATTCACTGGTTATTCGTAGAATTAGTCCTCCGCCAGAGCGCACCAAACCAGAAAAATCTGCGCAAAAAGAGGATTCCCCAAAGAGGCCAGAGCCAGTACCTGACATGGAGCTGGAAATCCCCTCTACACCACCCCCAGTTGAAGATGTGATTGCTTCTCGGAGAGCCAAGCGACAGGCTATACTGGCCAAATATTCAGAGCAGGACGCAAGTCCCATCTCCCTACCAATGTCAAATTCTGTTGAACCTGCACCTGAGTTACCTGTCTCTGTCCAGCTCAAAGAGTCAGAAACGACCCCTACTAACGGTAAGATCTATATGATGTTCGTCATACACGCTTGAATCTCATCTGAAACTTGAGGAAAACGCGATTCGTTGTCTCGCTCGCCGGAGCCGTCTGACTTTGCTCTTGCAAAGGCAGAGGATGATGTCGCTCAAGGCGCTGATCATATTGCAGTTGATGTTGATACTGACAATCAGGATCAGATTCTCGCAGCTGATTATGACCCTAGCTTAGACCGTCGGGAGGATGAGCAGAAGCGTATTGGAAATGCGGTGGCGGGTCTGGACCCGCGAACAAATGACGAAGTGGAGGAAGTAGAAGAAGTAGAGGAGGAGGAAGATCTGGACGATATGTTCGCCGTAGCTACAGGAAAGAAGTCTAAGAAGATCGTGAAGAAGGTTGTGGTTAGTGCTGTTCTCTTTCCCGACTCCAAAATTGCCGCTGATATGCAATTTATAGCAGAAGAAGGTTGTACCTGCGCTCATAACAACTACAACGCTAGACTCTGCCTCAGACCCGGAGGGCTACTATAGCATCATTCTCGGCGAACAATTAGACAATGGGCGATATCAAGTATTCTCTTCTCTCGGGAAGGGCATGTTTGCGAACGTCGTACGTTCTAGGATTCTTTGCTCTGGAGAGTCTTCATCAGCAGGTGAAGTCGCAATAAAGATTGTACGATGCCAAGAATCTATGTATGTCTTTTATTCAGTGAGCCTTTTGCGAAGCTGACATCGCTTCACAGGTATAAAGCTGGACAAAAGGAAATACAAATTTTGCAGAAAATACGACAAGCAGATCCTGAAGATAAGAAACATATTGTAAGACTGGAAAGGACATTTGAGCATCGTGGCCATCTCTGTCTCGTTTTTGAATCTCTCAGGTGCGTTCTCTCGTCTTGAGGGATCACCAGTGCTGATGGAGTTCTTCAGTATGAACTTGCGTGATGTTGTGAAAAGGTTCGGGAAAGACGTAGGACTAAACATACGTGCTGTTCGTGCATATGCTCATCAGCTTTTCTTGGCTTTGAGTTTGCTGAGAAAGTTGAATATCATACATGCGGATATCAAACCTGATAATATACTCGTGAGTTTTATAACTTCGCTCCTGTTACTGCTCGCTGTAGGATTCCTGTTTTGCTGACTTTACTGATATAGGTAAATGAACAAAAAACACTCGTCAAACTTTGTGACCTAGGATCAGCATCCGATGCGGCAGAAAATGAGATCACCCCGTACCTCGTGAGTCGATTTTACCGCGCACCGGAAATCAGTATGTTCTTTGCTTTTTCTTAATGCTCTCGACTTACATGCCATTCATTCCCAGTCCTCGGTGTCCCTTACGATGCGGCCCTTGATATCTGGTCCATTGGGTGTACACTCTACGAACTCTATACAGGCAAAATTTTGTTGCCCGGGAGAAGTAATAATCAGATGTTGCTGTTGATGATGGAATTGAGAGGCCGGTTTAACTCCAAGATGATCAAGAAGGCGAAATTTGGGGATGTGTACTTTGATGAGATGGGAGGATTCTTGAGCGTGGAGAGGGGCGCTGCCGGAGGAGGAGTAAGTGTCACTTTTTATTGATTCATGATTTTCCCGCCTAATTGCATTTCGGATAGGATGTCGTGAGGAATGTTCATGTATTGAAGCCGACAAGAGATTTGCGTGCGAGGTTAATGCCAAGAGGGATCAAAGGAAGCGATGAGGAGATGAAGATGTTGAATAGTTTTGTGGATTTGTTGGACAAGTGTCTTGTACTTGATCCTGGACGTAGGATTCAGCCTAAGGAGGCCTTAGCTCATCCTTTCATTCGCGGTGTTTAGGATGATTACTAGGAGATTGTGCTTCTGTTATTTGCTTCTCATGCTTACGGTACTTTCACAGATGTTACATTACAATTCATTTCCTTCTTTTAGAGATATGTAGTTAGATAAATTTGCAGTACCTGGCCTTGTCGGATGGTAACTTGTCTTGACATCAATAACGACTCCACAACGATTCCACGGGTTGCCAATTAAGGTTACAATAGCACAATGTGTGTATCACAGGGTGTCCACGGAATGTCCACGGAATGTTCGCTGTGTCATAAGTCTTACCAATCTGTCTGAGGTATAAGTTCTTGCTACAAGTCACACTCCCGTTCGACTTCTTTCGACATAGACTCGCATTGTCGCTCGAAGGAAAGTATGCCTATAAGGGAACGATTGAAGAATGTCGCTTCGCAACTCATGGACACTACGGTTGCTACTAGCCAAGTAAATTTACCGGCGTTTGACGAATTGCCCAAGTTTAAGAATTTCGCGGGGTGCGCTTGGGGTATTTGGGGTGAGAAAGATGAGTTGGGAACAGTTAATTTGCTGACGGATGAGGTTGTTGCGAGGACTGCGAAGGAGGAGATCAGAAGTGGAAGAAGGGTTAGCTTGAATTGGTAGGTTATTTCATACTGACGTTAAGAGAGTAATTTTAATCAATGGACCGTACTGTGAAGGCCGCTGAATTTCCCGTCGAAGCCGATGTTTGGGAGGAGGCTGCCTGAAGTGAACATGCTTTTAAAACGGCCGGATGCTGTTATACGGGACGATGAGTTGTATATTGTGCGTTTTCATCACTTTGGGAATTCTGAATTGGAAGGTTGACGGATTAATCAAAATTTAATATTTTTTATTTTCGTGTTCGTACATAGAATACGCAATCGGGAACGCAGTGGGATGGTTTGAAGCATTTTGGAGTCCTTCAGCACGCAGTGTTTTATAACAATACGCCAGCGAAGAGTCTGCCTTATGGGAAGAATCCGCATCCTGATCCGTCTCAAATTGAAGATAAGCACAAGAAATTGGGTATTCAGAGTACGTCGACCCCCATGTTTGTGTTTGTTATAGCATTCGTGGATACTTAAATGTGTATGTAGATTGGGCTAATCACGGCATCTGCGGACGTGGTGTCCTACTCGACCTTGTATCCTATTTCGAAAAGAAGAACGGCTCATTGCCTTACGATCCTTGGCAGACGTATGGAATTACGGTACCAATGTTGGAAGAAATTGCGAAAGCACAAGGGGTGGAGTTTAGGACAGGAGATGTCTTGTTGCTGAGAGTTGGCTTTATGAGGAAATATATGAGCGAATACACGAAACAAGGACAGAGAGATGAGTTGGCGGAAAAGCCAGAGACGTTTGCAGGGATTGAACAGAGTGAGGATATGAAGAGGTTTCTTTGGTGAGTTTCTGTCCAGCACTGTTGTCTGCCTTACTGATATGGTTTCAGGAATAACCATTTCGCAGCCGTCGCTTCTGATCAGCCGGCTTTGGAAGTAAGTCATCTTGAAACGATTGCGATCTATTAAGAAGTTGATGGAATTAAAAAGGCGTGGCCTCCGGCTCCTGACACTCACATGCATCAGGTATGAACGTGCATCAACAAACCAGGGTTCTTCTTCTGGACTTACCCACGTCTGTCTTATCCACCAGACAATCCTCGGGTAGGTCAACACTCCACCTCGTGTCCATGGGAATTTTATCTGTTTCCATTCTAGACTGTGGGGGATGCCTATCGGTGAGTTTTTCGACCTCGAGCAGCTGTCCAAGGTTTGCGCAGAGACGGGAAGATACACCTTTTTCTTCTCTTCTTGGCCTCTAAATATGTGCGTCGTTCAATCTCATCAACCAGAGGGCTGACCGGAACATTGATGCTCACAGCATTGGGGGTGTGGCGAGCCCTCCTAATGCTGCAGTAGGCCTGTCTTCAGTCTTCTGAGATCATTTTACTTATCTCCTGTCAGGCTATCTTTTAAAGAATGGTATCGTACAGTAGCGTGGTAAAGTACTTTGTGAATGAATGAAAGATCGCCCGATTTGGCAGTCATAATGAGTGTCACGTGGACAATTGTTGGCTTTGATCGTCTTGGCCGCTGTGAGTAACATTGACCTCGCCATCGTCTCGCTGTACTCCACGATGAGCAGGAGGGACTCGCGTGCTTCTAGTGGTGCGAGACAGACCGATGCACTAGCTGAATACGAGAATCGTACGTTTACCATGCTGCATTGATCTCGCAGCCGCACGCTTACCCTGCGGCGTCTCTTGTCGACAGTCAAGAAGAAATTTCTCCTCGCAAATAAACACATCACCAAGTGATTTGTACTATAGATTGAGCTGGGCTTAAGATTGCTGATAGCTCTTTGCTAGGCTAAACTCGACACTCAGCGTCCGAATCGAAGAACTTAATGCTGAAATCACGGTCCTTCAGGTAGAGAATCTTCGGCTCCGCCAATCTGAAATCTCGCTTTTTGCACAGCTCAAACGAGAGCGAGAAAAGTCTCGGAAGGTCATGGCAGATACGGAAACCGCGGTACGGTCCTGGTCTATCTCATGTTCTCCAACGACCGAGCTTACTTTTTTTTACGATTCTTTCTATCCCAATCTTGCTTCACAGACACTCCAACTCACAAAGCATCTAGCATATCTTCGAGACACGTTTGGTATCAGTTTGGAACCTACACCCCCATCGTCACCTGTTTTCCCACCTGCGACGAAACCGCCTACTCAAACGGCGAATGCATGCATACCTGGCTTGCGGATAGCTAAGCCGCCTAATTTCCCTGGTATTAAAGAAGAGGAGGAACCTTTGCCGAGCTCCTCTGATGACGAGCTTGAGGAAAAACCAAACTCTCCCAAAAGGAAATCAAAGTCAAAGTCACATCATCGTCTTTCGGCTTCCAAACTTCCTCTTCCATTACGCGCCACCTCCCTGTCTGAACCTATGACACCCCATTTATCTCACATTACTGATAATCAGACTGGCTCGTCTTCGTCTTCGTCTTCGTCTGGGACTACAACGGCAACGAAGAGAAAGACCTCAAGAAGGCAGAGCGGTCTGATGAGCATCGACATGGACAAGTTGGTTCCTCCGCGACCTGCAAGTCCGGCGTTTGGATCACCCATACGTTTGGAAGCTGCTCGCGCCGAAGAGGCAGAGGAGATTGCTATTTTAAGCGGCAATTTCGAAATTGAGGCTGAGCCTGAGCATGGTCAACCATTGAATGATTCTGATCAAACACACACCCCGCACTCTGTGTTAAAGAAGGAAAAGAGGAAGCCAGACAAAGATCTATCGCCATCGCCATCGCCACCACATGATATCGATGATAATAGAGGAGCAAAAGAATGCACAGTCGAGCCGATGAAATCAAGGGAAAAGCAGAAAGTTAAAGAGGATGATTCAGAAGATCTTCCGTTAGAAGGTACGAAGGGCAAGCCCAGGGATATGACCCGTGCCGTCCTTCAGCCTATTGATTGTAATACTGGTGAGCTGACTTTTTGTTCTTTTTCCGTGTTTGCATTCAGGATATCTCACGACCGCAATCCGGGTACAACCAAATTCAGTCCGTGATAAAGAAGAGGAAGTCGTTGTTAGTGCGCGGACGTTCTTGGTTTCGTCCTCTCCTTCTACTAGTCCCCCGCCAGGACCATCTGAGCCAGAACTTGGCTCTGGAGTAAGAGAAAGAAGAATGAGAAAGAGCATAAATTATGCTGAACCTAAACTTAATACGTGTGTTCAAACTTCCTGTTCTCTGAGTCAAATTGTTGACTTTGGGCATTCTGTTCATACCCCCTTGTAGTAAAATGCGCAAACCCGACCCTCCTTCTGGAGCTGAGCCTCCCACACGCAAGAAACGATCCTCTGCAGCAGCAGTGTTGGTAACGACATATCCTCAAGTCCCTGAACCACCCCTGCACGCTGACCGGGACCCATCCGAGCGCCGGTCGTCAGGTGAATTCTTTTCTCGAAGTATACCGGATAATGTGAACCCCGAAATGTACCCTCTCCCGCCATCAAGACCTTCCTCTTCCCTTGGAGGGACGCACCATTCGCTTGATTCTCAAAATGCTGTCTCACGAGTAGCAACTGCAGTGTCACCGTCTGGTGCTGCCGTTTCATTAAGACGAAAGAAATCAAAACCAATGGAAATAGATGGTGAAGGTGGGGAAAGCGATGGTGCTGATGCTGATGGGGAATACGTACCTCCCAAAGGTTTGAATGCATGGGTGAATATTGAAGGCCGTGGATCAAGAAAGTCGGTTAGTGAGAGGCCGAAGAAGAATTTGTTGACGGATGTAGAGGTGACGGCGCGGAGTGAAGCTAGGAGAGACATGGTTGATGACTCGCGGAGACATAGTATGGCTGTATAGTTAAAATGGGAGAGGGCATGGTAGGGCATGTGATGGACGGCGCCACAACATGCGGTAACACAACATACGGCAATCGAGTCATGGAGTTACGCAAGCTGTACCTTTTTACATCAAAAGTCTCCCCACTTTGAGACTGCAGGCTGCAACGTGCCCAAAGCCAATCCGCCGACCTTGGATCTATCCTATGTATATATACCTTTCCCCTCAACCTCGTGTCCTCGCCATAATCCCCTTTGGTGGTGGTTATAGTTTGGTCCTCATCCTCGTATCCTAGGACTTTCGCCGACGAAAACTGTGGAGTAGATTTACTGGAAACGCGTCTTGAATGAAGGATGAATGCAATGTCATGACTGTTACGAAAACATTGAAGTCGTGTAGGATACTTTTTATCGTTTACCATATCTAATATCGATTCAATGCATTGCCACTTATTTCATTTCTGCCTCCGCTTCCGGTGTTCCATCGCAGTTCAGTGATATGTATGTCATGCAATCTGTATCGTTCTTGGGTTTTATATCATCCTTTGTATAGGCTTAACACTTTCTGGAATGTTGGTGTTGATCATCATTTTCTTTCTGTTATCGGGATGTTTCTCTTGTCGTAGGAAAGATCAAGAGATATCAGAACCTAACCGTTGATTAGTGCGTTCACGAGGAAGTTCGTAATCAAAGGATGTTTTAGAATCGAGTCTGTCTGTCTGTCACGATGTCCGGGGGAAAAATTGTTCCGAGGTTGATGCTCCGGTAGTTCAATCCACTTGCTAAAAAAAATAAAAACCGATGCACCGTTAATGATAATTCTGATGATTTTTTTTT
>Ga0153944_1000055_pt1 | contig 46942 bp, 62 predicted proteins | sample TSNJ028MetaG_FD_104703 | JGI IMG/M metagenome (GOLD analysis project Ga0153944, IMG submission 104703) | Attine ant fungus gardens microbial communities from New Jersey, USA - TSNJ028 MetaG | ecosystem: Host-associated > Fungi > Mycelium > Unclassified | place: USA: New Jersey, Wharton State... | reverse complement strand
GAAATTCTGAGGACCCTGATTTTCCCAGAATACTGAAATTCAAATTTGGGGAGTTTCTGATATGTCTAGGGTCCACCAGGGTAAACATCCAAGGGAATGCATAAATACGAGTACTCTGAGAGACTCGTTACAGATTTACCTTTATCCCTTGAGGAAAAACCAACCCACAAGTTTTGAGCATCAAGAAAGCGATCTTCAGTATCATTTTCCGGAAAACGGAATGCCGAGGTCAGGATTGATGTGGGTCACTATCTAGCAGGCATTCTGGAGATCTTGAAACAATGAAAGAGACAAGTGCAAGTTCAGAGTAGATTAATACGGAGAGAAACACGCTAAAAAGCTGGGTGTGGTTGAATCAAAGGTCCGTCGTGAGATTAAATCATCGAAAAGGAAGAATTCTGAGTTGAATCAGATATACAACTCTGTGTTGAGCAATCCACACGCACCACTTGTCGCACCTTTATTCTAGGATGTCTTGGGTCACATATGTTGAATATGTCCTCTGAGGACTGTTATTTCGTCTCTTATTTCTCTCATCATTATTTTCTGATTGATTAGTAAGCAACGAGTGTGTCTGCCAGCGCAGACTTTTCTTACACCTCAGTTCTGCACACTTCAGACTGAGGTAAATCCTTTTGTTATCCTATTTTATATATTGTGCTGATGTAGTTAGACATCGTGTTCTAATAGGTACATCAATGGAGTTTAGTTCTGCACACTTCAGACTGAGACACCGTGTTCTAATAGGTCGCTCACTCATCTTCCTGTAATAAAAACATAAGCAAGGAAAGCCAGTGCAAAAGTCAAGGCGAACAGTGAGAGATGCTTATTGAGATAGATAAAGCACTGATAATTTCAAAAGTCGCATTCGACGCTCATATCATGTTTTCTTAAAATCGCATTATCCAATGATTGCCTCCCGCGGGCTTGAGGAATTGAGAAAGTAAACAGAGAACTTATGAAACAGATTCTTGGCACTGGTTCAAAGAATAAAGTGAATAGGAGTATCAGCTATTCCAGGGTTAGGCTCTGGTTCTGTTACAGGGGAAAGAGAAAGCACTGTTGACAAGCAACGCAATAATGGGGGGAAACTCGTTGCAAACGTGCAACGAACTTCGTCTCTACATTCGCTATTTATCCGTATCTAGAGCAATAGAATTGGTCACCAAGACATGGAACAATAAACTAAATTTGGTGTAACGTTGGATATTCCAACAAGGATCGTCTCTTGGATGATAAATTGCAAGTTTCTTTGATATAAAATTCTTCGGAGAGCACAGGAGAGGAGCAGATCGTTCTTCGCAGCAATCAGTATATGAACAGAGGTTTAGTAATAGCTAGCCAGCGTTTAGACCGGTCTGTTGAGGATAGGCTTTGGAATGTAGAGCTATTTTTGGATTACTGTGAATAGTGAGACGTGTACGCGTGTTTGGCAGACTCATACGAGAGGCTGCTGCTTTCCATCTTACTTCGACTACCAGTGTCTGTTCTTTTTCTTTCAGGTGGGTTTCTCTGTTATAATATTTCCATCCTGCCATCCTCGCACTCCCCTCACACTCCCCACATTCATGTCTGTCAGAACACCCACAAATCACACCACCTCAATCCCATCCCATCTCATACCTGGTCCCAAACCCCAATCCAAATCTGCATCTTAGCACCTTTGTTTAAACTAAAATTGGCCATGCCAGACGCTGACACAAACCGCAAGAGGTCCCGTTCTCTCTCCGACAGTGACACGAAGCAGTCCAAGCGCGCCAACACCGGCGTCGGCCCTTCGGATGTCTTGCACTCCAACGGTGCAGGCCCCGTTGAACGCGACAATATGACATCCAAAGCTACTAAGAATGCTTCTACAGCAGACGACAATGCTGCCTCCACTCCAGGTTCGAATCCTTCTGACAGGCAGAAGGATGATGGGGCCAAGCCTTCTGTTGACTCAAGCAACACCAAGGCCACTTCTTCCTCTGGAGATGCTTCATCCTCAACTGCAGCAACCACGGTTCCACCTTCTGCGAACATTCACATGCGTTGCTTGATTGTCACTCAGGATGCGTCTATAATCATCGGCAAGGGAGGCTCTCATGTCAATGAGATCAGAGAGAAGAGCGGTGCTCGAGTGATGGTTTCAGAGAGCATTCCAGGGAACCCGGAGCGCATTCTAAACGTCAGTGGTCCACTGGACGCAGTATCAAAGGTCAATTTCGAGATGGGTAAAAAGTGGCTCGAACTTACTCATATATCAGGCCTTTGGTCTCATTGTACGGCGAATCAATGACGAACCCTTTGATGTACCTTCGGTCCCAGGGAGCCGTGCTGTCACTATAAAGTTCATGATTCCGAACTCTCGTATGGGCTCCGTTATTGGGAAAGGAGGCTCCAAGATAAAAGAGATTCAGGATGCTAGTGGGGCAAGGCTTAACGCCAGTGAAGGAATGCTGCCAGGCTCCACTGAGGTTGGTCAATCCTCCTATACTTATGACGATTGGTCATTAATGAATACCATAGCGTGTGCTCAGTGTCGCAGGCGTAGCTGACGCCATCCACATTGCCACCTATTACATCGGTACCATCCTGATCGAGGCGCAGGAACGAATGCCGTCGTCCTCGCACTCCTCCTACCGTCCCTCCAACAATTCTCGCAGGCCTCCACATAATAGCGGCGGCGGCTCCTCGTACATTCCTGGGTACTCTCATCAAATTCACGGTCCTCCTCCTCATAACCCTCCTCAACAACTCCAAACACAACAAATATACATTCCGAATGACTTGGTGGGATGCATTATTGGAAAAGGAGGCAGTAAAATCAATGAGATTAGGCACATGAGTGCCAGTACAATTAAAATTATGGAGCCGGGTGCTAGCGGAGTTGGGCCTAATGGAGCGCCAGGTGGGAGTGAGGGTGAGCGCTTGGTAGTTATCACCGGTCAACCTGCAAACATCCAGATGGCGGTCCAGCTCTTATACCATGTGAGCTTCAAATCCGTGTCACTCTTAATATTTATTCACAAAATTTCGCAGCGACTGGAACAAGAGAAACAGAAACAACTTCGAGCTCAGCAGCAATCATCTACTTCATCTTCTGGTTGAAAATATATATTTTACACTTGCACCCTCATCCGAAGATCGAAGGATGAAAAGGTAGTTGTAGCTATCTGCTCTTAGATAGATATTTAAGCTTTCTGCAGCACGCCCAGAACGCGTTAGAAAGAGGACGTGTTGTTGTGTATTCATAGTTGTCTTACTTTTCTTATGCTCTTGTTCTCTGTATGTCTCATTTGATATGTTAGGGCTGCTGATTTTTTGAGGTTATGTTCTAAATTCTGATTACATAAGTGAGCTATCTTCATCTTTGTTCAATCACGCAACTCGTCCCATCAACTATGGCTTCAGTGCTAAGACTTCAGAAGGTGAATGCTGCAAAGGCAGAAGCAAAGGCGGAAGAAAAATTCAACGGAAAAAGGAAGGCCAATGCTATGGATATGGACGAGGACCAGCCTGTAACAAAAAAGTTGAAAAACAAGCAGAGAGTGCTATTGTTGTCATCGAGGGGTATTAATCACAGAATGCGGCATCTCATGAATGACCTGGCAGTCCTTCTCCCACATATAAAGAAAGGTGAGCGGGCTGTTAGTTGAGGGAAAAGGCGTCAAGCTAATAATGGGTTGTCAGACGCAAAAATTGACTCCAAAAACCATCTAAATCTCCTGCCGGAGCTAGCGGATCTCAACAACTGTAACAATACATTATATTTTGAAGCGAGAAGACACGAGGATCTTTACCTATGGGCTGCGAAAACGCCGAATGGGCCGAGCATGAAAATGCATGTCCAAAATGTCCATACAATGGATGAGCTGAAGTTGACGGGGAATTGTCTGAAGGGTAGTCGAGGCCTGGTCAGCTTTGATAAGGCATTCGATGAGACGGGATGGGGACGGTTGACAAAGGAGCTTTTTACGCATGTAAGGACATACAATCTACGACCAGCCTTATTGTTGTTGACGACAAACGATGATTTGCTAGATTTTCGGTGTGCCACCGTTAGCCAGAAAGGCAAAGCCCTTTGTAGATCATATTCTCACATTCTCCCTGCTCGACTCAAAAATATGGTTCCGGAATTACCAGGTCTGTAGTTATTGGAGACTTACCCTCGTGCATTGTGATTTGTGCTGACTCTACTTTCTATTTAGATCATTGAAAAGGACCCGCTACAGCCCCACGGTCCTCCCGATATGAAACTGGTCGAAATTGGACCGCGTTTTGTGTTGACCCCTATCCGCATATTTGAAGGTGCATTCAGTGGAACGACAGTATATTCTAATCCTGGTGAGTTTTTCTTCCCTGGCAGTTGTTGCTAGTGAATGCATGAATCATTACTTTGTAGAATTCATCTCTCCTGCTGCGGTAAAATCTCTCGCACGGCGGGAGAAGGGTGGTAAGTACAACTATCGGAAGGATGCAGAACAGGAACAGTTGCAGCGAAAGGAGATGCGGCGGCTTGGGGAGGACGAGCTTGCAGTGTCGAAAGTATTTACTTGATCACGAAAACCAGGCATTTCTTAGCGATGTCTTTGTAGTGGCTCCAGTCTGTCCATGCATATGCCACATAAGGATCAAATCCCTTGTTATCGTCTTTTGTCAGAGAGACTAAATATGGTTGACTGTGTGCATATGTTCCACCCAAAAAAGCCAACAATAATTCGATTGCTCCTTGTTTTCGTTGCCGGCCATTGTTCTTTTTCCTTATTATTACCACCAACAGACCTATCCCTTTCTTTCAGTCCTCCACTGATGTCTGTACATCTTTCTATACACACTCATGCCGACAGCCTCGACATGTATGGCGAGCCGAACATACAGTAAGTGTTATATCTTTCTTCGACAGCAGACCTAATCAAGAGAGAAAAGGTCTGCTTACTCCCTCTCTGGCAATGTCACCATTTCTCTTTCACCCTCAGCCTCGTTCTTTCACCGACGAAGAACAGTGCGCTACCTCCTCCGGTCGCTCTCTTTGACGTTCGAGGGTCAGTCTGAAATCTTCACACCGGTCCTTGGATATTCCGCTGTCCGCCTATGCTCTGTCACTCGTGAGCTTGTGCCTTGGGAAAATCCATTTGAACTGTCCAATGAAGGACATGAAGAATCAGAACCCTGCACGTATTGTTATGGTACTCACCTTGTGATTATCTAAGTTACTATTCTAGGTGTATGGAACATCATCTTCAATATGAATGTGCCTGGTTGGTTGCCGGCAACCTCGGTTCTGGCTGGTGAACTCGGCGTGCGCTACGGGCTTTACGCTACAGCAAAATTACTTGATCTCGATGACAATCACTCTAGTGCTTGGAGATTTTGTGCACCGTTACTTTTCAAGAACAAATCAGTCTTCGCACACAAGTCGATCAAGCTTCGTCGCTTTGAGACTCCGCCTGGACGAACTTCTACCCTGGAAACCATTAATTACCATGTCAAGAATCCGATTACATCAATTATCAAAGGAAAAAGGAGAATGCCCCCAGAAGTGATTGAGAAAATCCAAGTGGTGCTCTCGACCCCTCGAACTATTGACATGGACAAGAAGGGAATGAATGTCAAGTTATGTTTGAGATCAAATGGTCTAGAGGAACGTGTTCGCCGATCAATCAGGTTACTAAATGTTACCTACGATCTAAGGCAACATGAGAAATGCAGGTGTGTTGTTATGAAGTCCGGTTCTAGTTCCCCTCAATGACGTTGAACAGGACTCGACCATCGCAGTCATACAAACATCGATTTCCCCTACCCTCACTTGAACAACAACCGCCGAGAAAGCCACTCCTCGACCCTGCTTCTATTGCGTCGATATATGATGTTGGATTCTTTCACGTTGTCAATTACGCTGACTACCAGTCGAGATCATTTGTCCTTGCTTCCCACCAAAGTGACCAATTCAGATCTGACAAAAGTGCAGCTCTCATTTTCGCCAATAATCCTAATGTCAATCAGTCTGGCGAGCGATCAAGCTGGTTTACTCTGGAATCGAAACTCCCATTTATCAAAAAGGCTGCAATCGATGATGACTGGGACATCACTACTGCTCTTCGTCCATCTGCCTCAACGCCTCTGTTCGTCGTACACCACGAGTTGACTGTGAATATCACCTGTTCATACACTTTTCCGGACACGGGTGAGGTTTCAGTGGAAAAGCTGAATTTCACTGTAACACCGTCATTTGGACACACCGCCCCTCCACCGCCATCGCCGAACCTTCCTCCTTCCATTTCCCCAGACGGTGAAGTGCGGAATGGTAGTGTTCCGAATCTACCTGCCGTTGGGGCTTATGCCCCAGTGCTACCGATCTATTCGCAACTGTATGACACGAATGGAAATATCAAGATTGACTATTCTGTGCCTCTACCTCTCTATACTCCTGAAAATGGCCGTCAGGAAGACCTTGTATCAGACAGTCAAAGATGGAAGGATGTCCCTACTCACGAAATATGAGACGGTGACAGCGATTCAGATGAGGCCTCCCCTCTATTAGGGACGGTTGTTGCGGAGCCTGCGTCTGCATAGTGGCGGTCCTTTCACTGCATTTGGTTCAGACTCTTCAACGTTTCACTCGCCATGGACTGCTAAATTTTCTGTTGGTCGTCTGTGTGGCACAATCTAATCGTTCAGTATGATTGTGGACTGGGATCACTATCATCGATTGTTTTGTCGCAAGTTTATTCGTCATACTTCTCTTTTCATTCACTGTAACGATATGCACACATACTTCAACTACTCATAGTCTAAAGCTCGTCTCATGTATACACAGCCCGTTCATACTGTAACATTCATGCGATACTGATTGACTTCCCATGCACGTGTGAAAACACAATCTTTGTCACACTATAGAAAGGCACTGCTTGTATGCAACAGCATGGTGCTCTTCGCATCTGACGCTCAGCAACAAGGCCAAAACTCGCACTGCTTCGATTTGCTACGACAAGTGCTGTTTCCTGATCTCCAAAATCGTGGACTAGCCAGGAGGACCGTGCATTCATCTACATATATGGTAGGAGATGTCTGGTGGTTTTCCATCTGGGAATGGAAAAATTCGTGTTCGGCATTCGGCGCAATTCGAGAAAATCTGATGTCACACGCTGATGGGAGCTGTCGGTATGTAAATATAGAATGATAGAATTGATCACACGCCTTGCATCAATGTATAAACGCGTCTTTGTACACAGCGATCATGTCCGATGATTCCATCGAATTTGGTATGTTGGAATGAAATGTATTTCTTAATCAGATAACATATACGGTCGTACAGGTGGCTTTGGTTCAACGTCTACATATCAGCCTGTCAAGCCCAAGCTCAAACCCAAGCCCAAACCACGAACAACAGCTAAACCACTGACGAAGCAAAAAGTACGTGGTGTTGAACAAGAACCTAGCGATCTCAAACGTCCAGCCGGAAACGTGGTCGCTAAACCATCAAAGCGGAAGAAGGTAGAAAATAAAATAGTCTTGGAGAGCGAGGACGATGCAGTGGAAGAGCCAGGTGGTGGCAGTGATGAGAAGCTGAAAGTACAAGTGAAAGAGGCAAGAGTGGTCACTAATGATGACATTGTAAGCAGTGGTGAAGATGACATGCGCGTTGAAGTTGAGGAACACTTGAAGAACATGAACGGTACAAAGTCGAAAGGTCGGGCTAAAGGACGGGCGCAGATACAACACAAGAATCCTCCGTCATCGAAGCAATCCCTGAAAGCAATGGAAGTCCAAGCAAGTGAAGAGGAGAGTATGGCAGAGGATCAGGAAGTTTCATCCCCACAGCAGACTAGGCCAAGGAAGGCAATCAGTGGGCGAGGTCAGGTGAAGCGGTATACAAAGGGTGTTGATGACATTATAAAAGATGGGATAGATGATTTGATTTTGAAGGTAAGAAAACCGGCTGGAGCATCCAGCCAGACTTCTGGGGCATCAAGTGCGAAGGATGCAGAGTTGGCGGGGCTGAAAGAGAAGATCGGTTGGGTGAGTAGTATAGTGACTGCTCGAGTGCTTCATGTCTTTCTCATGATCATCTTTAGTTGGAGAACAAGAACAAGGTGCTTTCAAATCAACTGGACGAACAGTTCCGAATACGAGAAACAGAGACAGAATCTCTGCTGGAAAGAATGGAAGAGCAGTACCAGGCAAAAGTGCGCGGTACGAATACACTTCTGAAGATTTGTTTCAACGATCTCATGTATGACCTCGAGTAGCTTTGGAAGAGATAAATCAAACTTTAAGGGAACAACTGGTTAAAAAACAGCCTCTTGCTGGGCTTGGTAAACCATCGGTACTCAATTTCATTACACGTCAGGTTGCGGATGCGGAGAAACAGACCCTCGATAAAGAGATTGTCAAACTAAAAGGCGAGATCGGTGAAGCTGAAAAGAAGTTATCAAAACGGGACCAGGAAATTGGAGAGCTGAAGCAAGCTGGTGAGTCCCTTCTCTTTCTCCTTGAACAGAGTTGAGTCTTTTCTTCTCGTGTTATAGAGAAAGAGCTTAGGTTCGAGCTCAAAGCCGAAATTGATCGAGCAAAACAGATACCACGAAATCCTGTACCCCATTCAGTCATGGCACAAGACCCCAAATCCAAAGCGACCATCAAGCTATACGAAGATCTGACGAACTTCGTGGTCCTCAATGTCCGGTCCACAACAGCAGATCACGGTATGAAGGACGAGTGGTATTATACCTGTTGTTACACTCGCACCGACGAGTCGAATTCTGTGACGCGAAGTGCATCGTTCATTCTCTTTCGGCACACAACATGATTCTGATTGTGTGAAACAGGCCTTAGCTTCACATTGCGTTCCCATGATGAAGACGTTGATTCAACAGATTGGATTCAGTATCTTCCGACATCGCTGGAACAAGAAACAGAAGATTTCAGACAAAAGCTTGGCGTCTTCAGCACTCCATTCCAGTTTGACAAAACTCAATCGATTCTTTTCCTGCAGACGTTGGATGCAATTATGGGACAAATTGTACAGGCAAATGACGACAACGAGAATGATGGCGGATTGGAGCAGGATAGGGCGTGACTCAACTCACATTGCACCTCTAAGCTTATTACTAGGATATTTCGTACATTTAAACTACGGCTACTGTGAGCTGATGTTCAAGGAAGCAAATTAACGGGTACTCCTGAAGGATCAGCGCCAGGTTCGTTGTATGTTTTGGTTGCCAAAGCCCACAACTGCAAACTGGTCTTATCTCCACTACGAACCGCGTTCTTGACTGCGAAGTCTGCATAGCCAGAATCAAATCCTCCAAGGCTGGCTCCAGCTTGAACAAGTAAATTCACAACGTCCAAGTGACCTCGTCTTGCAGCCTAATTCATTTAAGACATTGATTAGTTAGCGCATTGACAAATAGAGACTATACGACGCACATAATATAATGCCGTGTGTCCAAGTGTGTCTCTAAGGTGAACTAATGCACCTGACTGTAACAACACCTCGACTATACGGGCATGCCCGTTCAGCGCAGCAATATGAAGTGAAGATCTACCAGACCCAGGATCCAAGCAATTGACGATTCCACCTGCGATATTTCCATTCTTTCCCCCCAGATTGGTGCTAGGAGATTCACCAGACTGCCGAGCATGTCCGCGCTGATCCAGATACAACTTCTCAGCCTCAATACAATATCGTAAATTTTCAATATCATTCTTCGCAACCGCAAGGTGTATCAGAAACGGCAGGAGGACAAACTCGGCTGTAGAAGCTTCAGCTGCTGTCCATGTCCACGAGGCGGCCGCATCATGAGTCTCGGATGCCGTCTTGATAGCATCGGATGATATGATGATCTCAGGAACCAGGGAGGGAAGATGGGTTAGTCGAATGAATCTAGATAAGACATGATGTATAGTATCCAAGCTGGATTCGTTGCCAGAAGTTGAGGGCGCCGTTGAGACTTGACTGGGTGCCATGGCGGATGAACATGTCAATTCACCCCGAAGTGGGATCCTAATCAGGTCTTGAACTTGTCTCAATGATAGGTCAGGTTTGGATAATAAATAGCTGAGTTTGGTCAGCGCACACTAGCAATAACTGAGGATCCGGTCATTGGAAATAAGAGCTGTACTGACCTCCGGTGTCATATCACTTCCAGGGATGACACCTACCTGGAGGAGTGATCTCGAGGTTTCATATGCATCAGAAACAGATCCCTTGGTGCACTGAGATATAGCTACAATAACAACGCCTCGATCACATGCATCCTTGAGGGCTTGAATGACTTCAGGACGTTGAGGTGCATTTCCTGCACCGAATGCTTCAAGTACGACCCCTCTAATGGGCGTGCTACAAAATGCCTTGATAGTCGCTCCTGTAATGCCAGGAAATAAACGGAGCGTTGCTGTAGACGAAGGACTGACTATTTGTGAGAAAACATACATACCCCAGCTTACCAACGTGAGGGCTCATCTCTAAATCAATATATCAACAAGGGTCATCTCCAGTAACATAAAGCGCTGACTTTTGTGTGCTCTGAACCTCCTGAGGCTGGTTTGTCGGATAACATCATCCCAGCTCACATCGATATCAATGCCAACTGACAGGACTCCAATTATTGATCACTGATGACATTAGGAAGAGACAAACGGACCTTTGACGAGTGGCGCAAAGTTCGGACTTTCAAAGGCAGCAAGGTCATAAGATGACAACTTGGTTACTCTGTTACCTCGGTATAGGGTATGATTGAAGTATACACAGCATTCTGTGGATCAGGATAAACCAGCGGCACTGAGCCGATACCCAAACAGAATCAACCTGGTATAATGTAGTGGCCGGCGATTGTAAGGGCACCCATCAGATTATCTACAGCGTCGTTGCGAAGCTGGGACATGGGGATTTGAGCGCCAGTGATAATCTGGAGGGATATTCAGGAATACCAGGGTGACACCGACCATTCTCTCTTACCACAGTCTTTCCGAGATCTTCAAGTAGGAAACTCAAGGCACTTGAGGTATAGGACATTGTGTCTGTTCCATGCAAGATGACAAATGCATCGAAATGATAATTGAGTTCAATCTCAGTGGCGAGACGAATCCAATCTAAGAATACTGATATGAAAGGTAGTTCAAATGGGAGGGCTGCTGTTGACCTTGCATATCCATGTTACTACTATCCAGCAGTGGATTCCACTGAAAATTATCAGGACAAAACCATCAACTAGTCGGAAAGGATACTTGCTTCCAATATTGCGTAGCGGATAGATTTACTAGTCGTTTCACCCGGCACTCTACTCCGTGGTGTGACGAGACTGGGCAATTGAGCCTGAAAAATATTTTCAGCTACTTTCACACACTTAGGCCTGTTCATGGAGGCGCGTTCTTGAGGTAATTTGAGGGATTGGTCGCCGATAGGGCGACTTGATCGCACAAGTAATGTGGATGATTCTGGGGATGTTACAGGGCCTTGAGACGGAGCCGGACTGGACCTCCCACTGCCGGTGCTCCATTGCCTAAAGCTTTGGACGGTGCTGGCGTTCGCAAAGAAAGATTCCTGTAATGGATCATGGAAACGATCCTGGCTCCTGAGTGTTTCTGTCAGGAAATATGGCTCAGGGACATAACCTTGTTGTCCAACGAGCATGCCAATAGTGCCACCTGCGGGCTGCATCAGGAAAAACTGATGCAGATTGGGCGCAACCCGCCTGTGTAAATCATGAGCACTCGAGACTCATGTGCGAGCTGAGAGGAGTCCATCGTTGGGCTGGACACGCAACTGAGATGTAAGTAATCTCTTTCGGCACGTGGCCGCCCCAGATAACATGATAAAAGAAAAAAGAGTCATCTGCAAGATCAACTTCCTTCCACTTATTGTATCCCATGGAAGCTTTAAAAAAGGTTTTTGAGGACAGAAAGGCAGAGGTATGTCCATTCATTGTAATGATGTTTGAGTTTACTCACCCTGTAATCACTAGGGCTCTACTGCTCTCGTAACTTTCGTCACTGCCGGTTACCCTACCAAGAATGACACTCCGTCTATTCTTCTGGCAATGCAGGCCGGAGGGGTCGATATTATTGAGCTTGGCATGCCTTTCTCGGACCCCATTGCAGATGGACCTACAATCCAGAAGGCAAACACAGTGAGTAGGTGTTACTTGCGTTCCAGTTCCATTCACTCCTTCATTTCTAGATTGCTTTAAAGAATGGCATTGACTATTCAACTGTCCTCAGTCATCTTAGAGAGGCTCGTCGGAAAGGCCTCATTATACCTGTCCTCCTCATGGGTATAGTCTATATCTTATCTTTGTGTGATAAGTTCTGATGTTCATCAAGGCTACTATAATCCCCTTCTCGCCTATGGAGAGGAAAAGGCTATTCACGATGCTGCTGCTGCGGGAGCTAACGGTTTCATCATGGTTGACCTTCCCCCTGAGGAGGCCGTTGGATTCCGAGAAAAGTGTGCCAATGCACGGTCCGTAATTGCTCGGTTATTAAAAATATATCCATGCTAATTCTATGAAGACTTTCTTATGTGCCATTGATAGCACCATCGACGACCCTCCATCGTATAGAACTTCTGTGCTCGATTGCTGATACTTTCATCTATGTGGTTTCCAGGGTATCATCTTCCTTGTATTTTCACGTCAATCCGTTTCAGCTCATCTTAGCTCGTGTGAACAGATGGGCACTACAGGTTCCTCAGAGAAAGTGGGCCTCAATACTGAGCTTCCGGACATTCTCACACAGATTCATAATTTCACACACGTACCACTTGCTGTAGGATTTGGCATTGCAACTCGAGCCCACTTTGACTACGCTGTTGCCGCTGGAGCCAATGGTGTTGTCATTGGCAGCAAGCTCGTCCATGTCATCGACGATTCCCCTCCGGACAAAATTGCGCAGAGAGTTGAGGCGTATTGTCAGGATATATCTGGTAGAGGTGAACCGCCTCATGTTTACTCTTCACCTCCTACTGGGTCGCCCGTCAAAGACATGAACCAGGCTAACAGAGCAACGGACGCTTTTGATGTCGGAGTCTTGCCTCAGCGTTTTGGACAATATGGAGGTCAGTATGTCCCAGAGGCACTTGTGGATTGTTTGGTCGAACTTGAAGCGGCGCACAAATCTGCCATGGCTGATCCTGAATTCTGGAGAGAATTTCATGGTCATTTTGGTTACATGAATCGACCATCCAACCTCCATCTCGCTAAGAATTTGACAGAAGATGTTGGGGGTGCTAATATTTGGCTTAAGCGCGAAGATCTGTGAGAGCATTTCTGACCCGTTTGATATGTGGCTGACCTGTTAAAATAAGAAACCACACTGGATCGCACAAAATCAACAATGCTATCGGACAGGTTGGTCCTGGATTTAGATTTGGAGTAGAACGAGAAGCGAATTGATTATGCTTCAGATCCTCTTAGCCCGCCGACTGGGCAAAACCCGTATAATTGCTGAAACTGGTGCTGGACAACACGGTGTTGCGACCGCAACTGTATGTGCAAAATTTGGTATGGAGTGTATAGTGTATATGGGCGCAGAAGATGTCCGTCGACAAGCCCTAAATGTTTTCCGCATTGAAATGCTCGGCGCAAAGGTTAGTAATCAAGAGAACCAGACTGATGTCATACTGAAGAATCTAGGTTGTACCCGTCTATTCAGGTTCCCGCACACTGAAAGATGCGGTTAACGAGGCACTTCGCGATTGGGTAACAAATCTTGCCACAACACACTATCTTGTTGGTTCCTGCATTGGACCACATCCGTTCCCGACAATTGTCCGTGATTTTCAGAAAGTCATCGGTCAAGAGATCAAACAGCAACTTCGTGAAGCGCGAGGTAAAGCTCCAGATGTCATTGTTGCCTGTGTTGGTGGTGGTAGCAATGCCATCGGTAGTTTCCACGAGTTTATTCCCGACAAAAGTGTCCGCCTCGTCGGCGTAGAAGCAGGTGGAGAGGGTTAGTTCACTCTATTGGATCCACCTTTCTATGGCCTGACCTCGATGATAGGTATTGATGGAATTAAGCACAGTGCCACGCTCTCGATGGGCCGGCCCGGTGTTCTACATGGTGTCCGGACATACATCCTGCAGGATCAGGACGGTCAGATTATCGAGACTCACTCCATCAGTGCGGGTCTTGACTATCCTGGCGTCGGACCTGAGCACGCTTGGTTGAAGGATTCTGGTCGGGCGGAATACGTAGTCGCTACAGACGAGCAAGCTTTGCGCGGTTTCAGGATGCTGACACAAAAAGAGGGTATTATTCCCGGTGAGCTAGCTTCGCGGGCCAGTTGTGTTCCTTTTCTGATTTTTCTTGAGCCTTGGAATCCTCACACGCGATTTGGGAAGCCGTTCGCATTGCTAAAACACTTCCAAAAGGCCATGACCTTGTCGTTGTGAGTACTCATTCATGTCGGACTTCAGTCAATCGCCAAATTGCTTGTTTGCAGTGTTTGTCTGGCCGTGGCGATAAGGATGTTCAACAACTTTCTGAGCTTCCACAATGGACTGATACTCTCAGCTTACATAGTAGCGATTAGGATCAGTGCACTGACGTTTTTATCCGTCTAGTCCTAAAATTTTGTTCAGGATCTTGTATAATCATGTATCCTAAGATTCTGGATTGTTCGTTGTCAATATACTTTAAGGAGTGGCTGTGTTAAGCTGGGAATCATGTCATTGACCTTGTCTATACAAAAACAAGATCCACAACTACTGACCAAAAATACATATCCTCTGACAAAGTCTGCTGAACTTGGATATCATGCCTCAGGATCGCCCTGCACCATACAACAAGACCGTTGAAGTCTTGGCTTCAAAACTGAGACGTCGGTGAGCCTATATCGATGGTGGATTTCTGATTGATTGCGTATTAATGCTGCTCATCACCTTGCTTTATTGATAATGGTGGTGATAAAGACAGATTGTGGGCTCACGTTCCACGGCGCTAGAAACCCTTCTCGTCTTGCGTCAAGTAATATCAAAGGCGAGATTCTCAAATTTTGGACAACTCGTAGAAATTATTAAAGTTGTCGGGCGCCGCCTAGTCGAGGCTCAGCCAAACGGTGCAGTTTTACCATCTGCTGGACCCATTTCATGATCATTAAACATGTGATATCAGAACACGCCGTTGGAAATACAGTACGCAAAGTGCTACATCACATTCGTGAGGAATACCAGACGGCCACACAAGGCGCAGCAGTAGTACCACAAAAAGCTCAATTCTCAATTGCGAAATTTGTTCTCCAAGGACAACCCAGGAAGCAAATTACTGGTGCACCAAAGTCGGAAAATCAACGCACATTAAAGGAAGATGATCCAGATGACCTCGACTCATTCGCAAAAGGTCTCAAACCTGTACTCATGGAAGCATTACAAGATGTTCTTGATGAACTGGAGACTGTCTATGATAATGTGTCAAAAAATGCCAAGGATCATATCCATTCAGAGTGCGTGATCGAATTCTTCATGTCTTGAACCGTTTGGTGACTTTAATCAAGTGAAATTATCCTGACGCTGGGTATTTCAAGAACAGTCGAGACCTTTCTCAAAACAGCCGCACACCATCATAACTATACTGTGATCGTCGCCGAAACTGCTCCCTCTTACGGGGGTCGCAAAATGGCAAAATCTCTCTCGTCCGCTGGAGTCTCCACTTTTCTCGTCCCTGATTCATCCATCTTCGCCCTTATGTCACGAGTCAATAAAGTCATACTCGGTGCACACGTCATCCTTGCTAATGGTGGTATGTTCGCGATCGCTGGTTCTCAGATTGCGGCGGCAGCAGCAATGGCACATAGCACGCCAGTTGTGGTATGCACTGGTCAATTTAAATTGACGCCACTTTGGAATCTTTATCACGCTTATGATGCATTGGACTTTGGCAATCCCAGTGACGTCTTAGGATTTGAGGAAGGGCATTTAGTGGGTAAGGTAGACGTTCTCAATCCTTATTATGACTATGTAGGTCCTGAGCTGATCGCCGCGTACATCACGAATGAGTGAGTCTCTGGATGACTGATACTGGAGCGTAGACTGATGTTCTCTTAAGCGGTGACCATCCACCATCATCCATACACCGGTAAGTTTATATTTCCTACGATTCCCCCCTCCGTTGAGCCTTCTCCACCCATAGCCTGTTGAAAGAGGCATATGACGACGAAGATTCCGTATTATAGATTATATGGATGTATAGAATATGCGAATTCAAGAGCGTCACTTTCTAAGGATGTCGAAGAAAGCTTCTTGTGGTAATTCCACTTTTCCAAGCTTCTTCATCAGTCGTTTTCCCTCTTTTTGGTTCTCAAGATGTTTGAGTTTGCGCTCGTAGTGTCCACCATACAAACCAGCAGTAACATCGGCACGGAGCGCTTTCAGAGTTTCACGGGCTATGACTTTTTTCCCTACTGCAGCTTGGATGGGCACTTCAAAAAGTTGTCGAGGGATGACTTTGTCTGGATAACGTCAGAAATTCGGACATCTAGACTGTTTGCCTCGGTGACCTACGAAGCTTTTTTACCCACTGCCTCCCAACAGTATCCTGGGCAGATCTGTGAATGATGAGGGCTAGTGCGTCTACTGGTTTTCCGTTCAAAAGGAAGACCATCTTAGCGAGGTCACTTTTTCTGTAGCCCGCATCCTCATAGCTGACAGGGTGTAAATAAGGAGTGGTCGGAAACTTTTGCAGCTTACTCAAAACTTGCAAATCCCGAACTTCGACTTTTCAAGTGGTCAAAGAAGTCTGAAACGATTTCACTCAAAGGAAGAGTGCATGTAAGCATGATACGAGAAGAGGATGCGGGCCCAGAGTCGAGGTATTTGTGATTCAAATCGTCTCCTCGTCTTGCATAACAAAGATCCAGCATTTCACCGAAGTATTCTAGTAGATTTGAGACTATAGGTTAGGAAGGACAAGGCTGCCCCCATACCTTCAGGGACGATAATAGTGGCCTTTACGATTGGTTCCTGGATCTCTTTGACTCGCGATGTCGAGTCACTAACATCTGGGAAATCAGTGGGATTGCTGACAAGGAATTCCTTGTCACTGTTCCAGTAAAGAACTAGACATATTGACTCAGCACAAGAAAGCTCTGCCATTTAAAAGTTTACTTTTGTAGGGTACCGTAGGCGCAGTGATTATGATGTTGGCATCATATTCATCCTCAAGTCGTTGACGGAAGACATCCATATGGAGTGTGCCGAGAAAGCCAAGTCGACAGCCCTGCCCAAGAGCAGTCGAAGACTCCCGTTGCACGGTCACGCTGCGGTCTGTCAGTATTAACTACGGATAAACTCTCGTGTGAGTTCGTTGACTGTCAAAGAACGAGCTGAAACCACCCACTCGATTGATCGACTCTTCAAGTTTCTGGAAATCATTATTATCGATTGGAAAAACACCAGCATAAACCTAAAACGAATGAACTCGGAACACAACGTAAAGAGTTGGTGCTGACCATGGCCTTTGAGGGCTTAAACCCAGCCATAGGGCTGACTGGAGAGCCTAGCCGATGAAGAGTATCACCAATATGAGCTGATGACAACCAACTGGATCAGCAAACACTGTTTGCATATCAGTACACATGAAATACCTTCTGACGATTGCTTCATATTGCATGCGATATATCCGACTTGACCTGGATAAAGCGCCCGAACCTGGGTCTCTTCCGGATGCATAATCCCAACTTCGGTAATTTCATACTTCTTCCGGGTATGACATGAAGCAATTTTGTCGCCTAGATCAAGCTCAATACTTGAAAGGGGCAATCTAAAGCACTCGAGTCTGACCTTTCTTCAAAGTGCCGTTTTGTATATTTATCAGAGAAATCACTCCTCGATACTTGTCATACCTGGATACCTGTGTGAAGAGGAAGATAAAGTAGGAGTATTTTGACTTACAGAGAATCAAACATGAAAGCTTTCAAAGGTTCTTTCTCTGATCCAATCGGTGAAGGGATTCTTTCTATTATGGCGTCTAATACTGTTTCTACGCCCAAACCAGTTTTAGCGGATATTTTGATGATTTCAGTAGGATCTATGCCGAAAATCGACTCGATTTGTGCTGCTATTCGCTCTGGTTCAGCTGCGGGGAGGTCTATCTGAAGTCAAGGTGAATTCAGTAAAATTGGGAGTAAAAACCAGATACATACTTTATTGAGTATAGGTATAATTTTCAAGCCTCTTTCCCTTGCACTATGGAATACAGATAAAGATTGAGCTTGAACTCCTTGGCTCGCATCGACCTACCAGCTGAGATAAGTTTATAGATGAGGGAGATTGAGGAGGTACATACGAGCAACAGAGCGCCCTGGCAAGCAGCCAATGACCGCGAAACCTCCCAAGCGAAGTCGACATGGCCCTATGATAGTGATTAAGTAGTATGGTTAGGACGCTTGGAAACCCATCCGTACTGGGGTGTCAATTAGATTCAGGAGATGTCGCCGACCACTATGAGTGTGAAGCATGCTGAAGATATCTTGTTAGATTCCTCGAAACAGAATCCAGTGGCTTGTATATGTATACCTCGCAGTCTGTGCCTTGACTTCTTCACGTATCAATATCTTTACTGGTGATACATGGACGCCATACCTGTGATACCTCGCTCCCGCTCGACTTTAAGCTTATCCAAGACCTGCTGATTTTTTCCAACCTGTTTCTTCTCAATTGCTCCTGTTAGCTATACCTAGCGTAAGCCCAGAATGCCATTGGGTGATTGAGGAAACCATGAACCTCAAGAAGTCTGAGGAGGAAAATAAGTCCACGATTACGATAGGTAAAGAAAAAAGCCTACCTATCAGCCAGCGTCGACTTTCCGTGGTCTGAATTCTGTCTTGTTGAGCAAAAGAAAGTCATAGGAAAATGGCATATGTACCAATGTGAGCAATGATTGAGAAATTGCTGTTACAAGATTTATCAGTCTAAGCCTTGGAAGAGGCAAAATAAATCCATGCACCGTATCAGTCCGCATGGGTAATTTTCCATCGACATCTGTTTTGGCTCGGCATGGCACGAGACAGTCGAGTGTAAATGCCTACGAGCAGTCGCGAAAGTCCAACTGCGCCTAGAAATGTCGATTTGAAAGCAGGCTCGGTGCCATGGACACAACATAGTTAGGGCAGCTAAGCGATGATATTTGAGTCCGGACGCGTTGATGAGCTCGTTCCGTGTCTAGATCATTTGCTTAGTCAACTGTACCTCTCTATACAATCTCCTCATGTCGCTTGTTGAAAACTCTGAGGCGCGTAAAGCGCGTTTGATCTCACTCAGAAAACGCAAGGCTGGAGAAGTGACTGACGAGTGAGTGGGTATGTGTTGTGTACCTCCCCAAATGTTCATCATCAATGCTTTAGTGTTGCAGAGTCGTTGTTCAAACCGAGAAACTTCGATCCAGAATCACGGACCATTAAGAAACACACGAGGGATAATGACGTTGATATGGAAGACACAGTAGAAAACAACGTAGCCGGCCTTGCGGAGCAAATTATCCAGGAGGACAAGGCACGGCAAGCACAAGAACTGGTACGTTGTCCTTGCTGAATGATCAAAACTATCTCATATCGTGTACGCGACTGGTTGTCCACTATAGGATGTATTTAATATTGCTCCTAAACGTCCAAACTGGGACTTGAAGCGCGAGACGCAGGAAAAGCTGGCTAAACTGGAAAGGAAAACTCAAGAGGCTATTCATATCCTCATCCGTGCGTCTCATGCTCAACCACTTGTCCAACAGTTTCTGATAACCTTTGCAGGTCAGCGGCTAGCGGCACAAAAAGGGCAATCTGACGACCTTGTTGGTGCGATGAGAGCCGAGGAACAACAGCACCAAGACCTGTCCGACGAAGAGGACTAAGTATCCAGAAGCCCTCTGTGTACGTATATTTCTTACCGTGAATTTGTCTATCTTCGCAACCTCTAAAGAATACAGTGTTGCCGGGTCAAAATGTTCGCTCGTTAATGAACTTCCTAGACGTTGCATACTCCCTTGATGAATGTGTCAAACTTTATTCATAACTTTCGCACTATACTACGCCAAAGCCTCAGGATTGCAAGTTTGTAACAGCGGAGCTATGGATCTCCTGAAGGAAAACGTATCATATGCTGTACTTTTCTTTTTGGTCAAAGAGTACAAACCCTTGGCAACGCGCCCGCCACATTGTTGGCCTCTTCAGAAACGCATTCTCTGATCACGATAGGCACTCAAGTTTTCGCCGTCTGATTCCTCTGATTGGTCCCTCGGAGCTAACTTTGCATCCCTTGAAACACTGTCTGCGGGTAACCAGATACTTAGAAGCTTTTGGGTAGTCATCCTCCAGCTGTCTCATAAGCACGAGGAGGCTCGTATCGCCTATCGTATCGCGATATCACTGGAACTGACTGTTAAGCATCGTGTTCTCCCTTGAACCATTATTGAACAGACAACCATTTCTACTACCCAATAGCTACACCCATAATCAGGACCTTTCATGTCTTCTACTAGATTGCGGGACTAATCAATGGACTGTCGTTTGATCGTCATGCACCAAATTTTGGAGGCCATATCCAGCTACCTCTTCCATGATTCCCGCATAAAGCCGAGCTGCCCTCGGACACCCTTACTACTTACCTATAATAAGGATGATGGCCTCTTACTAGGATTTTAGTGCAAGAAGATGGCGAAATATGGCGAAGTATGGCGCGAAATCCGCTCAAATTTGAATCGAGTCATATGTCAGAATACACCATTTTTCCGCCAAACTTTACCCGATCAGATTTGACGTCGCTCCGGCGGTTTGGTAGTTTGGCGCGTTATCGCGACTGATAGCCGGGTTTGTTTTTCGTCCTGGAAGGCCTGCCCACGGCCTTTGAGGAATTCACGAAACTCAAGGCCAGTTGCAAAGTCGTATTTTCCTGTTAGATAGACATGAAAATCAACTGCGACGACAATCTGGTCACAACGGGGGAAAAACATTTTTCTTCAAGTGCCACTGCACGTAACAACCAGGGATCGAAAAATGATTGTTACCAGCTATTCGAATAACATGGATGGATTGTCCATCCCTTACGATAAGCAATTGCGAGCTCCAACGACTAGTTGGACGACCAGTTGGACATGTGTCAAGTCAATCATCCAATTGCCTAAAATGGCTAACTCGGCACGCCCGACCGTGGAATATCTTGGAGGTCTGTATTGAAACACAGGCCTTATCCACAGCATCCCATAGCCCCTCATACAGCTCACAGACTCTCTAACACCATATTTATAACTATCCAGGAGTTTCTCTGACCAGACAATACCATGAGTGACTTCGAGCTGCTAACAAACAACCGGGTGCCAACCCTCGTTCAGCTCTGTCAACGAGGTGAGCATTACTCCTCATAAATGAGCCACTTGCAGCTAATGTAACATTTTCAGTGGCCTCCTCATGCATAGACTGTGTGTAATTTATACTCTACAAATTGTGATTCACTGTTGAGACCATTCACAAGCCATCGCAACACTCGGCAACGACTTGAGCTATCCCTTGGTTAAACCCATTCTAGAACGGTGCACGGCAGAACAGCTCTCTGTACTAGAAGAATCGTCTCCGGTTCGTGACTCGTAGCTACATCGGCTCTTCTCTGATCTCTCTATAGCATTTATTCAATGAAACGCCAGGTAAAAGATCAAAAACGTCATACACGAGGAGTTCCTGCCTCCTGAACTTATCTCTATAGAAATATGGATGCAGATATGTATACGAAAATATCCCACTGCTGTAGAGAAATATCTGGATGATGATCTATTAGAACCAAGGTCATGGAGAGAACGATATCAGGTAAGCCTTTTTCTGGAATTCTAGGACTTGGAGAGCTTAGTCTCTAGATAGGTCCTTACACAAGAAGAGGAGCATCGCTTTGAAAGACTTGGGCTGAAACTTAAAGCGCAACGAATTGAAGCAGAAGAGCGCAAGAAGGAAAGGGAAGTTAAATTGACCGACCGAGTTCTTCCGCCGAGACGACCCAAGGCTGGTGGATGTAAGTTGCATTTCAGCTCAATCCATCAACGTCTTATTCACGTGTATCATACATAGGGGGTGCACCCTTGCAACCCAAGACTCTGATTCAAAAAACCCTCTCAGAGGCATCAAAAATCCAGAAGGCTATGTATCAGTCACGCATGTTCCCACCAACGAACGGTGGCAAAACCTATCGAGTTCTTCCTAAACCCTCTTGTACACTAACATCGTCAATGTCAGCGAATTGTGATCGAGTGTCCGTCAACACTGTCCCAAAACGTGTCATATCTGGTCCCAGTAATCGTACCGTGCCTCCATCTCAAACTTCCTCCTCCTCTTTAACACCTCAGCGATCCTTCTCACAGACAACTGGTCCTGGGTCTGCACTTGCTTCAACGACTATCGTGTCAACAATCCCGAAGCACTCAGGCAACATATCGCCAAAGAAACTACCAACGGCTTCTAGCACATCAGCTAATGCTCGGCCAATGAAACAGGCACCCTCAATCAAGAAAGATCCTATGGCTTCTCTGTTCGTGCCAAAGCATCGTGCCTACTCTCAACGCCCCGTGTAACGCCTTTACCATTTTGCCTCGGGTCAAGATTTGTAACTCCTCTATCCAGTTTTTATTAGAATCACAGCGCCCATTTTATGTACTATCAATTTTTGCACTCATTGCATTTACATTGTGTTTTTCTCTCCTCTTGCAAACCTTTTTTTATTGTATGTCCTTCTATTTGCTATAACCACATCGCTGGTTCTGGGGGGCTCCTCATCGAGTATTGTATGGGCACAAAGGCTCTAATTTTCATTCTACGCCAATAACCCCTCCGTAGCCATGACCACCTTTGCGTGAAACTTGCCGACAACGGAAAAAAAGCGGGAACTCATGTCTGGAAATGACCTAGCCAATGATCTGTGTCTCTTTCGATCGTTCTTCCTTTGGAGTATGTAAAAATGAGTGTCAGCTCTTGGTTCTCTGCTTTTTGTTTACCCGAAATATCTCGTCCTGCTTGAGGTCTCTTGGTGGATGCTACAACAATACACGTTCCCTCTTTGGACTTTTTTTTTTCTCTGGACGTTGGGGATAGGATGCGACGACGATGGCAACGACGATCAAGAAAGTGTGCTTCGGTCCCCTGTCAAAGCACTCATGTAGGGTACTTGTATTCTACCGCAGACTACGAACGAGCACCGTGTTACAAATTTATGAAAGAAAAGCCGATGATGGTGTGCCATGGACTTGGTTTAAAAAGGATTAGCAGGGTGGGGAATTGACAGACAAGCGACTACTTTAGAACGACTCTAGATTCTCATCCCAACTACATTCGTTTCCAAAAGAACGAACTAAGAGGGGGACCCTTTGTGACACCTGAAAGGTCCTCTTGGTGACGGATTCCACAAACCCTATGAAATGGAGAGGCTATAAATATAACGAATCTGTAACTACACACATATACATACACACATGATAAAAGGAACACAATGACGGAACTTGAGCAAGGTGTATGTATATCTGTCATCAAAATGCCAAAGTGACAGTTCCCATCAATACACTTCAAGGAGGAAAAAAAAATCTTTACAAAAAGGACCCCATCAAACAAAGTGTAAGGACGCATGTATACATATAGATAGCCTGCCTTGCAAAGAAAGAAAGAAAGAAAGAAAAGAAAAGAAAGAAAAAGAAAGAAGAATCAAGCCGATTCTCGTACTATAAACGTGCTCCAGGACCGGTCCGAATATAAATTAGTGAAAAAAAAAGACCGGTCCGAATTCCTCATTGATCAAGTTGTGCGCATGTGTGGTATCTCATTTCACCCAAACGAACAATCCGCCAGGGAAAATACCTCACCTAACGTCATGGTCATGGTCAATTCTAACACAGGGAGGGGAGCCTTATAAAAACAACGCCACAAATTAAATAAAAAAAAAGCAGAGAGAGAGCTCGAAAGACCACAATAAAACTATCTACACCACGAAATGCAATGCTATTAAACCAGGCTCTAAAAACGAAACGAAAAAATAATCATCATCATCCATCATGGTCATGGTCATGGTCATGTGCAACAACCGTTTCAGAAGAGAGTAAAAAAAAAGGAGCTTTGTATGTATGTATGTATCTGGGATCTGGGATCTGTACCTTGTAATCACGTATATGTATATGCATTGCAAAAAAAAAAAAAGAATGCTTTCTCCTACAGGGAGAAGAAGATGAATGCCATTTCTCCAACGAAGTGAAGTGAAGTGAAGTGAAGTGAAGAAGCGAAGAGAGAGAGAGAAAATATGTGTGAAACGTGTATATGTGTGTGCGTGCGTATTCGTACTAAGAATGAGAAGCACCGAACCAAAATCTATCATCTTCATGTTGGGCACCAACTTGTTTAAAAAAAGAAAAAAAGAAAAAAAAGATCATCATCATCTCCCAACATCCTCCATCCAACACCACCACCTTCTTCTTCACAACTTAACTAGCACTTCCACTCCCAACACCCATCGCTCCATGTCCATCCCAACTCTGCCTAACCACACCCTTCCCCTTCCCATTCGACACACCATTACCATTACCATGACTCAAATACCCATTCCTCGAACCAACACCCATCGCTCCCTCTCCTCCCAACAACATCATTCGCCCACCAACTCGCCCCCGTCCCATATTCGACGTCGTCAAAACAGCAGGTGGTGACTCCCATATCCTCACCGTGTGATCATCCGAACACGACGCAAACATCCTCTCATTCCTCGGATGCCACGCCACAGAATTCACACTTCCTTCCCCATGCCCCGATAATTCTTCCAGTATCGATCCCGATTCACAGTTCCATACGTACACTTTGCTATCTGTGGTTTCGATGATTCCATATCAATGATGATCCAGAAGAGAGTGTGTGTGCGTGTGTGTATAGCATATTAATAAAGCGCAAGCAAGATAAAGCCAAAAGAGGTAAAAAAAAAGTTGAGTCCCAGCGAACAGACCGCAGTCCGCACGCGACCAAAAATATGGCGGATATATACGAACATATGCCAAGTCGAACAGACACAGAGGGGTGAGATGAGATCGCCGGGAGAAATGGAAAAAAAAAGAATACAAGGGAAACCACGGAGATAAGCATTCGTCGAAAACAAAACGCGAAAAAGTTTTTTGAAAAAAAAACTCACGAACCTTCGCTTCCGCTGACGACAAAATGTCCATCCACTCCACCAAAACAGCTTCTGATGACATGCCGACCCTGCTTCTGCCCCATGTACTTGCGAGCAACACGTTTCGTATGTAGATCCCAAAGTCGAAGTTCCTAACAATCCCCGGGCATCAATAAAAAGAAAGCTCCCTCAGTACAATTGGAACCCCCAGACTCACGTCAGGTGCAAGGTTGATAAGAGCGTATCGCGAGTTGTGCGAAATTTTGACACTGGTAAGATCACCTTGGAGCGCAACAGTGCTATTATGAACAGAAATCAAGACAACAACACTTCAACTATAAAAAAAAGACTCACAATTCAGACGTCTTGGTCGCCAAATTATAAATGATCATCTTATGGGTACTATTCGAGTCTCCACCTCCATTGACATGATTGCCTGTTGGTGCTGCAGCACCAGTACCGGCCGGCGTGTTTGTCCCTCCAGGATGGGGTTCACTGCCATTACTCGTGGCTGCGTGAACTGCTCCGGCTCTTGTTGTTGAAGCGAGATCTGAAGAAGACGAATTGCGGTCCATGCCAATGGTAACGAGTCGTGTCAAGTCAGGTGTGACTGCGAGATCGGTGACGCGTATGGGTATGAGACCCCATGAATCGTGTAATCTGCCGTCCGCATTCTATAAAAGGATAGGTCCATAGATGAGACTGGAGAGTGCAAGAAATGGTTACCCAGTGAATGACTTTGCCGTCGAGGGCACCTGAAAGAAAGCCCGTGCCATTTGGGAGCCAAGCTAGGGCTGTCACTGTTTCTGAATGCTCTGTGAGTGTTTCAAGACACACGCCAGTCTGACATTGGAACGTGAGAAGGTGGAGAGACAAAAGAAGGTAAATTGACAGACCTGGGCGTTCCAGAGCTTGATATGCTGTTCTGCACTTGTGAGGAGGATGGCGTCGTCGAGAGACCAGGCGAGACAGCCGACAGGGTATTGGTGGTCTCGTAGTATATGGTGTGTTGACCAATCGGCGGCGGAATCTGCTGATATCTGTAAAAAAAAAAAAGGTCACGGGAGTGTTACAGGGAGGAGTTTGGGATGACTCACGGTGATTTTCCAAATGATGGCTGTCTTGTCCTTGCCACAGGTGGCGAGATAGGAGCCGTCGTGGCTCCACTGTAGATTCCAGACCTCGTCTGAATGGCCGTGCAAGATGGTGGTGGTGGTGTTTGGAAAGTCGGATTTATTACAATGATGATCAGTATATAATGAAAAGGAGGAAGATTGCAGGGATGAATTGTGATATACACATCGTGAATGCTGGTATTCTCGTGCTTGGTGAAGGAGGGTAGCGAGGCGTCGTTGGGGGATCATGACAGAGGGGGGGATATAAACTAGAACAAGTCAGATGAGAGCCTTAGAAAGGAACTGGACAGACATTGGAGGTCGGCGAGTAGCTGTGCTCTGGAGGAGCCGGAAGCACCGTCCCAGCCGGACCGCTGGCGTAGTTGTTGGGGATCTGAGCACATGAGGAAGCTGATCAAGTGAGCATGGAAAGGCGAGGCAAGAAAAGGGCTGGAAAGACCTTGAGAGGGTATGGAGGTGTTCTGTTTCTGTGTTGATGGGGGCGAGTTCGTTTCTGAGAACGTGGAGAGCGGCGGTGGTCTTTCTGGCTTCTAAAAGTTCGAGATACTTTTGCTGACTTATGAGAAAACGGGCATCCTGTGACAAGGTAAGTAGGAGAGTGTGCACGGAGAAAGAAGAGGGGGGTTTACGCAGAGGTGGTCGTGGTTGTCTGGAAAGAGAGAGGGGAGGAGGGTCTCTGCCTTTGCCCAGAGGCCGGTGAGGATGTAACGCCTGAACTGGGAGACCTGTGGCGACTCCATGGCGTAGCCGGACTCTGCCTCGAGGGTGGCAGCGGACTGGCTGGGGAGAGAAAGTGAGCATGGAAGGGGGCTGGATGGGGCTGTTGGCATACGTGTAGCCAGCATCGCGGAGGGACTGGCAGACGAGGCGGACGAACTGTTCTGTGTGGATGAGAGCGTCGTCGTCATCGGCGTAGAGAGTGGGCATGTAGTCTAGTCTCAGACGCTTAGGAGCCCTTGGGTCTGGGGAGTGGGGACGACTGTGTGTTTCCAGGATGGTGGTAGAGGTGCTAATGTCACTTGATCTACTCTACTTATATTCCGTAATCTACTTGATTTTACAAATGTCCCGACCAACAAGTCCGCTCCGTCCTGATCCAAACCCTGGCGCCTCTGAGGAGAAGCCGATGCCGTCGAGCTCGTCGTTGCGGGCCCGACCCCGGCGACCGCCAGTCATGCTCCCGCGCAAGGTCGCGCGCCCCCGCTCGACTTGTTCGGAATGGGAGGAGTCTGTGCTCGACTGACGACGCGCCCGGCGACGGCCCCGAGGGGTGGAATAGAGAGAGGACTCTGGGAGCTTGGGGGTCGGGGGAGATGGGCGCGCTACTGTCCGACCTGACGAGGAGGAGACGGGAGAGGACTGGGGTTGGGAGGTTTGTAGTAGCGAAAAGCAAGGGGGCAGACGGACGGCTCTGTCAGAGCCCTTTTGAGAGAAGAGGTCGGCGTCCTCTGGATCAGGGAGGTCGTCGAAGGGTCGTCGGGCGGCGGAGGAGGAGTCGGAGGTGGAGGACATGCGGCGATGGACGGCGGGGACGGTGGAGTGGTTGTTGGTGGCAGAGGGGCGGCGGGCATAGCGGAGGGCGTCGTTGGGAGAGGAGAGCTGTTTGGGGTCTTCTGAATCTAGATGGAGAAGATCGTCATCGGGAGAGAGGAGGAGAGGAGAAAGATCAGGGCCCGCAGCGTTGGGAGAGGAGAGGGCGCTGCTGGAGGAGGAGATGGAGGGAGAGGTGGCATCTCTCCCGTGGCAGTCGTCGCTACAGTAGGCAGACGCGTAGTCAGTCAGCTGTCTTCCACACACAAGGCAGATTTCCTCAAACATGGATCCATCCAATCTACCCACCTGCCTTTTATTCTTCACTCTACTTTGGTCCTTTTCCCTCAGGTCGCTCCCCGGACACCCTCTTATCCAACCGCTGCAGTACCCAGATCAGATCCTCAGCTCCCTCCACCACTCTCATCTTCGATTCTCAGGAGCTCATCGCATGCTACCGTCTCCTCGCCACACTCAGGAGCTCTTTCATCTATCTCCGACAACTTTTGAATCCCATCAAAATCGACTAGATCTCGCCAACCACCCTCATCCATTGAAAAAAAACAAAAGAGAATTACTCTCCTCATGAGGTATTTCAGCCCGTGTCACGACAAAATCCTCTCATGACCCTTGGCTCGTCCCCGGTTCCGGTCCTCATCCGATCAACTCCTAAAAATAATCACTTGATCCACCATCTCCCTCGGCAAGGTTTCCGAACACAAGAAACCCTCTCTCTCGCACTTATCCTACCATTATCCTTTTTCGGGAACCCTCCGATCTTTTCGAACAATCCCCAAATAAGAACAATCACACGTTCCTCCCAACGTTCCTCGATAATTATATATAAAACAAACAATACCCTTTACCTGACGGACTGAATGACCCGATCACACTCTTGATTATCACTTGTCGTTGAAAACAGCGAAAAAAAAAATCAAAGAAATCAAATCCTCACAACACGTCAATCAATCCCCATTTGGAAGGAAAATCCGAAGGATGTTTCTTTCAAACATTTCTCGCTCAAAAAACGCAGCCATTCCATTCCCAAATGGCGCAATAGACTGAATCTCATAAAGCTCATGAGATAAGAAAACAGGCCAACAATGACGCCATCGGCACCGCGGACTGTGTACGTAGTAAATAAATAAATAAAAAGACGCCATCGCCCACGTTTTACATATCCGTCGGAGGAGAGGCGCTCAGGACACGATTGGATACCTCATTCAGCGCCACTTGACCATCATCCCCACTCGCAAAAGCATGTTGCACAATCGGAAGTGAAGAAGGAGGGCTTGATGGCGACCTCGGACTCGAACGCGACAACAATCCCTTCAATCGCTGATTGGCCGACAACGTGCTCGAACGACTAGGCACCTGCACCACACCCGAAATCCCAGACGAAGACAAAGACACCATCGCACGTGGGATCAATTTCTCCGATACCACCGTCTCCAACATCCCCATCGGCGCTCCCACCACGTTCTTCAACCCAGACAATTCTTTATGCAAAAACCTCGCATCGGCGAGTAATCTAAAATGAAGGAAACCCCGAGTGAGGTCAAGATCTTAACAAACGTAAAGAAAATGAGATTCATTACCTGGCTTTGGAATCTTGATTGGGCAATTCAATATTCCCGTACACTTCCGACAAACGATGATTGATCCCCGCGAAAACTTCTGTCATCACAAACTGCAATAGCCCAGTGAGGGAAAAAATCATTAGCATCATCCCAGCATTCAAAAAAAAAAACGAAAACAACAACAAGTCCTCGGGGCTAATGCAGGATATACCAAAAAAGCGGCTTCCCATCTCCACTTCGGGAGAACTTGAGAACTTGACAGAGAAAAAAACGGAAGACTGTGTCATTAGATCTTACCTCAACAACAGCCACGGAAAGATATCTCGAAAGAACTTTATGTAGCGTGACAGTTTCCTTGACCAAAGTCTGCATATAGCCATTAACATGGCCATCACCAGCCTGACTCCAATCAATCCCCTAGCATCATAATAATCAAAAAATCATCGAAGAATCGCGCACACACACACAACATACCTTTAGAGTCTCAATATGAACACTCAACCTATCACCCATAATCGAAATCAGCTTGGCGTGAATCTCAGTTTGATGCACTTGATAATCCTATCCAATCACCCATTCTCAGTCTCAGTCACTGCATTTTACACGTAGAAAAAAAAAAGGAAATTGAGAGGAAATTCTCAAGTCCGGTCTTCCTTTACAGAAGAATGCGAATCGAATCGAATCGAGTGGACACGTCAATCAATAAAGCGAAGAAGCTCCCTTCCCCTGAAAAAAAAAAGATGTGCGAATTATCGAGTCATCCTGACGCTTTTTTTGGTTACACAAACCATCTTGCAAGCCAAGAAAGTAATTGCTGCCACAACAGCACCAAAGAAAAACACGCAAAAAACACGTCTTCACCACGTCAGACGAGAATCAAGAAATCCATCATCTGCAACGTTTACCAATGTCATACCGTAGTCGTGGTAACACGGAAAAACAGAAGGAAAAAGACCACTCAACGAACCAAACACACGTACCCTTTTCAACTTGTCAAAATCCACCAACAGGACAGCTTCAGCTTGATTCAGATGCCTCCTAAACGTCTCTCGCACGTAGGGTATTAGCTCTGACACGACACTGAGCGACTGCGATGCCAAAGCTGAGAAGATGGTTCCTGTTAGTTCCATTTCTATCAGGGGGGAGGAAGAATACCAAAGTGAGAAGAGGAGGAAGCATTTCAATCAGGCGAGCGACCCAAAGGGTGTGCACAAAAAAAAAAGTATGGCACACGACCTCAAATCCATTTTTTTTGCTGTCCTGGAATGTCAAGAAGCTGATAGAAAACATCCACAAGATTGAATGACTTGAGATGATTCATGGGATCGGATGGGCAAGTAAAAAAAAAAATAAGACGAACCAAGATGCTTCGCGGTGATATGCTTCAATCCCGCACTCCTCATAGCACCTGCACCCAAGACCAGCTGACACGTTCGGGAATTGAACGTCATGAGAAACTCGACAACTTTGGTTATAGTGTCTTTGGTCAACGTGCTGTGCACAACCCATGACCCAATCAGCATCAGGACGACTTGGCATTCAAGTTAAGACGATCATACCTCAGATTGATCACGATCTTCAGATAGTCGATCAGTAACACTAGCACCTCCGCAGTAGCAGAAACGACAAAATAAGACCTATCCTCAATCTTGAGATGTTTCGCGCCGTCCTTGGTCGATCCGGACGATTTTGTTGATTCTTTCGAATCTGACGATGGAACCGATTCCATTTGACTCAATTCAGCAAAGGTCTTCGTTGGAGGAAGTGCACGTAGTTTGGGTAGCTTCCGAGGACTCGACGGTGATGAAACACCGTTCTCCTTGCTCTGGTGGACCCTAACACCATTGGCCAAGCTCGGACCACCTAGCACAACACCCTCCACATCAACCTTCAGCTCCTCTGCATCTCTGACAGCACATCTTACGAGAACATCCACGATACCCTGTACCTCAACTCCAACGTCCACTTGGTTCCACATCTCGTCCAACACCACTTTGGCGCATCTCTCTATCCTCCCTTGATGAAACTTGGTCAAGTACAGCGACGCTTGCCGTATCACTACGCCACGGAGGCCGATAATCATACGTCGACACAGTATCTCACATTTCACCACGAAAGCCATGGAATCAAAGTACAAAGCGAGGAAGCGAGGAAGGGGGAGCAGTGAGTGCGGCTCCGTGCGGGCGTGCAAGAATTGTGAAGAGGTTGTATGCGAGAGTTCAGCAGTTGAAGAAAGAAGATCTGAGAGGTCTTCCACGATAACTTGGGAGGTAAAATTTTCCCTTGAGGATGTGGATTTCCTTTAAAAACCATGTTAACAAAGAAAAAAATCCAGAAGCCACCCAAGTAAATTGCATACTGTATTGAATCTAGTATATCGACGATAAGAGCGTTCTGGGCCTGAATTCCTTCCACAAGTGCTAAAAATCGTTGGTAGACTTTTTGTAATAGTGGCATAAAATGTTGGTGTTCTATGCCCTTCAGATACTGCACGAGACTCATCCTCAGGATAACATCAAGATGAAGATGATTGTAGGATATTAAATTCAAACACTCACCGTTTTTCTTCCTCCTCCTCATCCCATTCCTTATCAAACCCACTTATCATTTCCTTCGGCACTCGTCGAACTTGACTCAATACCACATCTCTCCACTCCAATGTTGCATCTCTCAGTCCTTTTGTCCGCACCAGATTCTGCAGCAAAGGTTTCAGTCTATCTCGTAAATCCCTCTCATTACGAGCAGCATGCTCATTGGTACCCGTTTTTGTATCCTGATTGTGTCCAAGACGTTCTTCCAAGTCGTGGCGGAGAACAACTATCATTTCTTGCGATAAACTCTTTGAAATTTCTAGTGTGAGAACACGCAAGTGGATGGGCAGCTCGGAGAATGCAGCAAGAGCAGATAATGGAAATCCAAGCGTCGGCTTCTGGGCAGTATCTCCTGCAGAGAGATCCTCCCCTTCCTCATCATCTTCCGTCATCGTTTCCAGTTTCTTGCTAAAATCTCTGCCTAGCTTCATGTTCTCTGTCGACTCAACTTGTACTGTATTTTGCATATCCTTCAGCTCCTCAACAACGTTTAATGCTTCACCCCACTGTCCAGCGCTGACCAGTCCTTTGGCAACCCCGGTCATTTCAATGACATTTTCAACGTTCTTCACAGCTTCTCTAATTTCCTGTACCACTTCCACCTCTCTGTATTTCTTTACTACTTCTAGTCCCTTTTTGGCGGTCCGCTCATCTACATCTTGCAACAAACCACGCAATTTGACTATCCGATCCAGGCAAACATCGGATTCAGATTGTAGGTCTTGTAAGTTTGTGAGAGCAGCGAAAAAGGACGTAGAGCGAAGGGAGATTTCTCGAATGAGATGTTGTTCGACAATATCCGCATAATGAGAGAACTTGTCATGTAGCGGTAGCGTGGCAGAAGATGTCAATTCTGTGATATCGTCAGTTGGTGCTGATATGACAGCTGAGGGTGACAACAGTGCAAGTTCACTGGGCTGTTCCGTGACCTTGGTAAACGTGGAGGGATTAGCTAGGTCGAAAGTCCGTTCAAAGAAAACAGAAGGAATGCTCTCAAGTGGGATGATTGGCCCAGAGTTCACAGGTACGAGAGAGCCTCTACGTGAGGAAGCTGAAGGAATTGAGGAGAATAAGGGTACGTTGGCGGTGGGTGTTCGGTGTCCAGTGTCCGAGGCCAGAGAAGAGACAGTGTCATCGTCATCGTGACTCTGCAAGGCACTCGAGTTGAGTTGTGCCTGTCCTTCTCGCCCGAACCGATTGTTTCGTTCAAATCGTTCCCATTCAGGTATGATAGCCTTGAGATACGAATCGAAATCCTTCCGACGAACGCGAGGAAGGTCAGCTGGAGGGACAGCGGGTAGTGACGAATGTGCTTTCGGAGGTGCCTGCGTTTTATGTGGATTGTTCAAGACAGTGGATATAGCTGTAAATGCAGTTCAAGGTTTGAATAAAGCAACGAGTGCAGTAGTGTACCATGAAAGCCATGCTTCGAGCTGCTCCATTCGGTTGGCAGAGCACCGAGAGCAAGATTCGTCGTAGACGTATTCAGAGTGCCTAAAGGAAATGGTGTCGGTATTGACTGGTTAACATAGTCCCCTCCACGGCCTTCGGTTGTCCCCGACACGCTCTCTGGTCCTGGTCGAGACGAATGGTCCCAAGTGAATCTATACGGACGAGTTGTGGGCGTCTGATTTACAGAAGCATATGCCGGAGTAGTGGGACGTGAAGGGGAGGATGAAATTTCCGACATAAAAGGTCAGTGTAATACGTAGCAAACAAATGATAATGACATTTCGGACCGTTCGTCATCATCTTTCGTTCGACCCTGTGGGACTAATTTCTCTGTCAAGAAAGGCAGCTGCTCATCCATACAATCTGTAACCGTTGCATCAGGGCTATAAACCACTATTAACCAGCACTCGATTACCATGTCTGTTGTTGGCATCCTTCCCTCAGATCAACCTGGTAGGGGAATGCAATACGGATAAGAGCTTTTGCTCATACTCCGGCTATGACCTCTCCTGAGTGCAAGGCCTTGAATGCTCTCAACAGTACACTTTTGGTCGCGTGTGCCATCTCCTGGGATCTCAAAATAGTGGTCACTCTGATTCACCTTCTATCATCAAACACCTCGCTGATCATGTCTTTGTGATGTTTTCAATGGCTTAGGCCATTTCCATGCTTCACTCGAATTTCCAATGGAGACTCGTGCGTGTCAGTTATTCCTTTGATCCAGCGGCAAATGATACCATTCACAACACCGAGAGTGATGTATAAATTATTCTATAGACAAATTAAATCTACATGCGATCATATGGCAAAGTTATCCCGCACACTAAGGTTACCTTCTGGGTTTTGGCAGAGGCTTTCATAATAAGAGACTAATGCAAAGTCAACTCAGAGGATGCTTCTGGCATGATAATTGTATTGATGCTGACCCCATCGGTAGAAAGATCAGAGTCAAGTCTGCGCAGAGATGTCATTGACAAAACCTGATTTTTTCGAAGACTCAGTCGTTGAGTACTCCATTCCCTGTAGAGGGTATTGGAAGAAAATATGAATGCTTGCATTCACGACATGCAAGGGTCTGGGTCTGGCTTATGGCAAAAGAGTCAGGCTACCCGATCATAAAGTTGGTGATTCTACATAGTTCTTGAGGTATCGATCGTTCATATTCCCTTTGCTCCATCGAGTCACAATTCATATACTCATCTCAAAAGAGTCTAGGCCAGGATACAAAGAGATGTTTGTTCGCAAGAAGATGGTTGTGACGAAATGACGTGACGGAGCTACACTTGTGCAGTTCATCCTTTTCTGTGACGATGGCCGCAAAATCCTCCGAAAAAAACACAGCTTTTTTCTCAGCCTTCATCGCAAAATTTCCACTCAGACAAAACCCTCGCATCACCCTCCCGTCAAATCCATATCGGCCAGTTCAAACTGCCACTCTCTGGCTCAGTCCACCATCCGGGTACACACCGAATGGCGGATCAAGTTCTGTGACGGAAAACACCTCTATGCTGTTGAGTGCTGATGTTGAATGTTTGAAATGGCAAGCCTACATTGCACTACGTGGACTCAATTCCATACGTGTGCGATTCGATGTTTCATCAGATGGTGCTTTGGAGAACCGTTTACCGAACTTGCATGTTCCCCTTTCGGAGGGTGTTCTTCCAAAGGACGAAAGTCATGATAAAAATCTGATGGAGGAACAGGATGGGGAATTGTTGGCCGCACAAATGATTCCCACATGGGTGGATGCGAAGCTTGGTGTTTCTAGTGTTCAAGATGAAAATGAGGGATACATAGACAAAAGTGCGAGAGACGAAAGTAGAGCTTGGGTTTCACTCCTAGAAGACGTGGTTCATGCTGCTCTGGTGCGTCTCTTGGTATCGGATTTGTTCATCCCAGTAACTTGAACCTCTGAAGATTCTGGCTCAACCAAAGCCTTCATACCTTCATACGCTGTTGTTCCCGTCATCTAAGCCCGAAACTTACCATCCCCTTGCGACATTGCTTACGCCACCACCTCCCCCATTGACCGGCTACTTATCTCTCCTACCACCGTGGGGAACCCGAATATCTCGGCAGGCTGTTATGACACGGTATCGTGAGGCTATTGCTGCTCTTTCTGACCGCCTTGGATCGGACAAATGGTTTTTAGGCTCTACGTGCGCCCTTCCATCGGCTTTATTCAAGTGCTCTGCAGTTGACACTGAGTTTATAGCAATCCAACACCGCTTGATGCGTTAGCTTTTGCATATCTCCACTGCATACTTCACTCCACCAGTTCCATCCGGATAGAAGTTACAAGACGCATTAATCTCGTCGCCTGGGAATGGCGCGTGCGCGAGATTGTTTGTGCTGCTTTCGTGCAGTAGAATCCAAATACGGCACAATTTTGATGACTTGAATACATGTAGAACTCCATAGTAGATTATCACGACTTCGTTACACAGATCCACATATACATATAGAATAACCAGGATGAACAAGGCAGATGATCATAGATGTAACAAGAGAAGCTCATATACACAGCTTCAGGATCGAAAATACCTGATGATGGACCAACGTACAAGAGCATAGCGAAGAAGAATTATGTGCCGACTTGACGGAGTTTCGGTCATTTTGGCCATGAAGAGGTTTGATTTTTACCGTTGTCAGTTTCGGGAGCTTCGGAGATTCTAACCTCGCACCCTCGCTAGGATTTGAAATCCCACTCACTTTTGACCGTTAAACCTCTTACGCAACGCGGCAATCATCTTCATAAACCTACTTATTGTAAACACAAGAGAATCACTTCTGATCAAATTCAGGAGGACATACCAGAAAATATTCAGCCCTTGCAAAATACAGTTGCCCCCTCCGTATACAATGATATAAAACCAGGGTACATTATGCCATTCTTTGGCAAGTGTGAAAATGAAACGTATCGAAACGCTCCCGCCATAGATTAATCTCACACAGAAGAACGAGAATAGTAAGAAAATTCCATTGATTAATTGGAATTTTGTGCCCGCGTTTCCGGTCTTATCCAAAAACCTGTGAGTCAGCATAATCCGTTAGCCGTAGCAAGGGAACACTGCGGTGCAAAGTCGTACCAGTGAATATTTAGAAAAAATGTGCTGGTTTCCCATAGGAGGCAGCGGATAGCATAGTATGCAACAAAAGGCCTCTAAGGAATTCGGTTCAAGAACAAATCCAGCACCTATCAGCATTCTCGCCACAGTGTACAAGTGGGTATAAGGCACGATATGCTCACATATGACAACCCATAAACTAATGTACAGGCAATGCCGTGAACGATAAAACCAAAATCGACAAAGTTGATGATGGCGTCCAATGAATCCCAGATGAAATATCCTACAGCGATGCCGTGGACGAATCCTATTGAGTCATTCCACCCGCACGCTTTGTCAAGTTTAAAGTCTGGTGTTTCGGTCAAAATGGCGTAAAACGCAGTAGTAACGATAACGATGCTATGGACTTGAGAGACGACATGAATGGCCCTAGAAGGACTGCATGAACGAGCAAAGGCAACAGACAAGTTAGACAAACCAGTTATTTTTTGCTATTCTACTTTTCTTGGAACCATACGACTCGGGAAACCACCTCGAGCAAATCCACGGCGCAAACACAAGATGAATAAACGTGAAAGCAGCAAAAGACGATATAATCGTAGGAATGTGCGGCGGGATCTTCGTGAGTCCCAGAGTATTTCCGAAGAAATGCCCAATGTCCATCAAAAGGGAGAGGAATGTTGTTAGCAGTGATGGGAGAGTGCCTTTTGTACCTTCTGTGCCGGCTATTTATAATTTCTTTCATGCGTCCACTGCCGATTACCAAAGGGGAATTCGCCAAGTTTTTCCAGACTGCGAAGCCTCCGTCCGGATGGCCTCTCCGTATCGGTGAGTCTCTTGTACATGATTTTTGAAATGTTGATAACCTCAAAAAAAGGGGTCTCGAATAGCGGTGGACCAGACTCTACGTGTCTTTTGTTCCTCATCAACCGCTATATCAAGGACTCGACGCCTTCACCGTCTACTTCTCCTGCACATGTCTATTCATTGACAATTGACCATGATCTCCAGGCTTCTTCATCTGCCATGGCTGAGAAAAGTGCTCTGAACGCAAAGAATCTTAACATACCACATACTACCGCACGGGTTCCATGGGGTTCCTACCCATTCCCTCCGTCGCCGTTCCAATCACAGTCATTTGAGGCTACAGCACGCACAGTACGATACCATCTTCTCTGGAAGTGGATGCAAAGAGAGGACGTTGGTGTAGCAGCAATGGGACATCACGCAGATGACCAGGTTGAAACAGCCCTGATGAGACTCGGGAGGAATAGTACTCTACTGGGTGGCAGAGGGATGTTAGTATGTCGACGATGGGGTATGGGAGCGAGAGAGAAGCTGGAATGGGTCGGCTTTCAGGGGATGAACAAATGGATTATCAGACCCCTGCTTGAGGTATCAAAGGTGTGTTCGACCCGTGCACGTTGTAATTTTCTGAATGGGACTGAGTGACCTCCAGGATCGGATACTTGAAACTTGTGAAGAGAATGGGTTGGACTATGTAACAGATTCAACGAACTTTCAGCCTGATATCACCCTTCGCAATGCTTTACGTGCCATCATCTCTAAAAATGACAAGAGTGTGAGCCAGAACGATTGTAGTCGCTCGTTCGCCTTGAAACTCAAATATGGATAGGACAGCCCTCTAGATCTCAAAACATTTCCTCCCGATATTCAGAAAAAATTGGAAGACATTGATCTGGCCATCAGTAAACACTCGGAAACTACCCATCTCCTCGTCAACCTCAAAAGTTCCTCAGAAACCCTGAGGCAAGCCGCTAAAGCAATAGATCTCTATGCTGGTGATATCGAAAACCAAGGTAAAGAATCTTTCGCCCTCAAATGCAGCCACTCAGTGATGTCTTTCATCTCAGCTTCGAGCCAAATCACAAGGATACGCCTTCCCTCGCCCCCTAGCACCTTCCTCCTCTCGACTCGTTCTCTCCAGAGCATCACAGAGCCACTACTCCAATATGCTGTGGTACTACGTATACTCCGTTATGTCTCTTACCATCCCTGGGGGTCCCTACGAGCCCAGGCTCGTCGGTCCAGATATGCTTTGAACCAGCTGGTCTCTCAATTATGGAATCCAAACCCTTTCCAAACCTCAGATGACTTGATGCCAACATCGTTCACCGCAGGAGCCGGTGTATTGTGGACCCCTGTTGTTGTAGATGCAAGGCAGAAAGGAACAAACTTCTTAGACATCGGTGGAAGAATCAAGAGACCCAAAACAGCTGATTTGGGGGACGGAATAGTTGGATGGATGGCTACGCGAGAGCCTCCTCTGGAGAGAATAGATGATCATTATGGCTCAAGAAATCATTTGAACATGGACCTCTCTTCGATCTTAAAGCCGGCACTAGAAAGATGGGATGGAGGTAAGGGAGGAGGTCCGGCCGTGATCGAATTTCTTTGGGACTGCCGATTCCTGTTTCAATTTGACCTCGCTAAAATGCCGCACGATATCAAGTATATCGTGCTTAATAGCCAAGCTCGCAGCCGTCGACTCGCAGTTCGCATTTGGTCGAGATACATCTATCCCAAAATTATCATCATGCCACCGAGGGAGGACTGTGCCCGGAGACGGAGTCGCCGGGAAAATCTCATTCATAACAACATTGAAACACACAAACCCTCTGCATTGTACGCCTTCCTGCAAAGGGTAGCGGATGAATCTAAGCCTAAACAACAGTGGCATGGGGATCCGAAAATCGTGAATGCACCATGGATTAAATCAACCGCGATACGCCCCATTGACCACCTTTAGTCGTCTTCATTGAATATTCGACATTCATCATAATTTATACGCCCTTCTTTTTTGCTTTTTTTGGGAAGTTGCTGCTGTTCTCTCAATGACATCAATCCGAAATATTCGAACCATCAGTCTCCATCTTAACTTAATCCTACTGATTATATACTGATGACTTGTGTATGTGGACTTAATAAGAGAGATTGTCTTGAGAACGTGTGGGAATCAAAGAGAATGGTGCGTTCAAAAGACGGTTATCGTCATCCCAGTGGGGTAGTCAGAGTGATTAAGGATGAACTCATAGTCCACATTCACTGCTCCACACGTGGATCCTGATTCTATCAACAAATGGAGTCGGTGCTATATATCAAGTTGCTAACCGAGAGAATTGCAAATAGGTATTTCCCCGTTGAAGTATACGAATCCTCGAAGTGATGTACCAGTTCAGGACCCACACAACACAAACTTTTTTTGGTGAGGGAGGGTAGAATAATGTCCGTGCATCCCTGTGTATCATACATTGAGGATAACACAGAGAGCCAGATCTACTAATTTCAGGATATCCGCCTCCTATTTTGATAAAAGGTGCCTGTACGATCAACAACAGAAGTAGTCTATGTGATGGGAAACAAGTTGAACAAAACCTCAGAAGCTGGTCAATGATGAAGACGTCGGAATTTTCTTTCTCGCTCCTACTGTGGCACCGATTGCATAAACACATGTAACACGTCGTGCCAAACTTGAGAGTCAAAGTACTCATACCACAGATGACCAAAGTGAAGCGTTGGAACCTGTCCAAGCTGAGAACCTTCCTGAACTAATTGAGCCCAAGGAATATGACTGATAATGTTCTGTGAAGTGAATAGTAACAATGTTTACCGCCCGGAGACGGGAGAAAAGCGAACAAAGCATACCTCTGCACAATTGAACGGAATGACTTGGTCAAGTTTTCCGTGAATGACCAGCACAGGCATCTCGCTGGATAGATGCTCGAGATACTGTGCAAAATCAAAATTCCTAAGCTGAGATTTTATTCAATCAGAGATGCGAAATCAAATGACTTCAAGAGAGAGAGGTGCATACAGCCACTGATTGTTTAGCTTTTGTCACAAATCAATCAATCAATCTATTCACGAAAGACTTTCGGAAGAAGGACGCACCAACCATCTCAGCGGGTCGATTGCTATCAACAAGCGAGAGATGCATCATGCAATGCATAGGATCCATACAGGAATCTACGCACCTCAAATTATCGCTCACCACTCTCGCCAAAATCTCATCAAACCGAGGTCCATTGTCCTTGACCCACGCAGGATCTAGAGTGGCGGCGATGACTCTTTTCGCCCCCTCACGCCTTTCCTCTAACGACCTAGGCTTCCCTGGGACAGCTGTGATCGGCAAACCATGTCCTTGAATTACTTCGCACCTGGTAGCGATAAGGAAAAGGTGTGTCGTACGAAACGGCAGAGGTGCGGGATTCACAGGAAGATAGGGAAGGACGAGTAGCTGTTGTGCTATTACACCTATGCGTTTGTTAACATTACTTGGCAGGAGAAGACGAGGTTTCCATGTTGGGGAGACATACCACCCATAGAATGACCACAAAGTGCAATTTCTTCCCATCCAAGGTGTTCGAGCAAGAAAAGCAAATCTCGAGCGAGGAGTTCAATTGTAATCTCCTCGTCCCCTGCCAGAGTCAACGATGAGTCTCCCATCCCTCTATGCCGAAACATCAGTAAACAAGGAAATTTTAGAATCGTCGAAAGGCCCACCGGTGGTCGTATACCAATACTAAGAGAGAGAAAAATTCTTGAGCAGATTGAAATATAGAATCGCAAAGGATGTAATTACCGGGATGACTTTCAGCCACAGCCTCGTTCACTTTCTTGTTGTCACTCTTCAGCGCCGTCATACCACAGATCATTACAACCGGCGTTGTATTCCCCAGATGTTGAGACCCCAGAACGTCGTATGCAAGCTTGGCTCCATCAGGCAACTCAACGATGGCTGGCCCTGGCACGGGCACAAGTCTCGTCGGTGGTTTTAGAGAGAAGTACCAATGGTTGAGCTGAGATACCCATTTTCCGACGAAAGCTAGGTACCTTTCAGAACTCCAAGATCGACGTTCGCCAGAAGACATGATAAGACCTTGAACAGAGAAAGGACCAAAAGTGTCAAAGTGTGCAGAAGCGGCTAAGTAGAATCTAGCTTATAAGGCAAGGTTCGATAGTTGTAATGAGACTGTGTCTTATGTACATTATTGTCATGAGGCTTTGCTTCGGGACCTAGAAAGAATGTGCCTTGCTGATTATGGAGACGGCCCTAGAATAGTATTTCCATTTGTGTAGCAATCTGCACCCGAGAAAATGATATAAAGGACGCCAATGTAGTGCCACAGGGTAAAATATCCGAGGTCAATGCATTCATTGTTGGGTGAAGAAAAATCCAGAATTTCCGACTCGGTCTTCCAATACGAGAAACAGAAAGACACGGAGGGGAGGGATAAGACGTTTTACAAGAGCATGACAGTAAGAATTGGTAAAACCAGACGTGTGTACAATGATGCTGGAAATGCACCCGCGTCTCAAGATCTCGGCGTGACGATTCTGATCAATAGCATCCGTACATGAAATGCAGCTGGCGTGAACACCATCTTATGTCTTTTTCACACGGATGAAATTAATTCTGAGAGATAAAATTCCACGGAAGGTGATTCAACCCGAAGTCATAGATAACTCGGTTCGATCCTCGAGGAATATAGCTTGTAGATACGGGCGATTCCACATCAAGAGCGCGGCAGAAGACTTGTACTCGGCGAAAGGTAAGAGGCTTCCATTCTCGCATAACATGATGGTTGTTTGACCAAAGTTCCAAATTCACCCACAGCAACAGACCCCCTGGCTATGCAACCCACATCCTAATCGACGCTTTTTTTTATCATAGTGGGCATATGCCTGAGCGCTCAGAGACATTTAGAACTCTCATCGAGTTGTAATTTCTATGAGAGTGTACATCATGGCATCGGCCTTCGATTGGGATGAGAAAGCAAAAAATTAGATGAGTTTCATAGATCAAGTGGAAGCATCACCATGCCAATATCATAACCCACTCCTCTTCAGTCAGTAAATTTGTAGCTGTGACTCTGCAACTAACCCGATCATTAGTCAAAGACTCATACATGATGAGCCAAGTACGCACGGTAATCTCGCCACCCTTATAACTTCCCCTCTTCTTTTTATTCTTTTCTTTTCTAAATCCAGCTCCACGCGTAACAATCAAATCCTGATGAGCACGTCGTCCATAATCATTCATCGGTCCAGTCTGTCATTTTCAGATGATCAGTGGACATTTCAGCATAATAAATAGTGACAGCGTCTTTGCAGAAATACAAACCTTTGTTTCGTAACGAGAGTCGATCATTGAATTTGTTGAAACCGAGTCGGGATTGATACGCTGGAATCGGAGTCCACTAGGTCTTCCTTTCTTCCCATTCACTATATTGTCATTGGCACTCGATAGAGGAGCTTGGCCGAAATTGTCGATAGTGGCCGTTGATACTGCAGTACCGTCTTGTGAGATTCTGCGTTTCTTCGTAGTCGTAAGCTGTTCTTCAACAGGGTTCGGTGCATTCCCAGACTTTGATTTTGATTTCTGTTTGTATTTAGACTTGGACTCTGATATCCTCTCGGCGTCAAGTTTAGGCTCAGACAACACTGAAGTCTTTTGAGAGGAATCAATAGCTTTGGAACCCGGTCGTGTAGTTGTGTTCTTGTTGATGTCTTTTTCTCTTTTCCTGTCTCTGCTTTTCTTGCTGTTCTTCTTTTCGACATCTATTTTAACCTTTTCTTCATCTTCAGGTTCCAACGGTTTGCCACTGGGACCGGAAGAAGAAGAAGAAGAAGAAGAATCACGGTTCTTCTTCCTGACGTCCTTTTGCTTGTGCCTGATCTTTGAATTTTTCTTCGTTTTAGCTATCGAACCTGGAGGAACGGCAAGTTTTGAGCCAGAGTCAGAGCTTGAAGATGAAGATGAAGATGACGAGGAAGATGAAGAAGACGAAAGATTCGAGGAGTCACTATCAGTGTCGTCATTTTTTGCAGCAACAGAAGGAGGGATTCTGCTAGCTTCACGTTCCGCAGAAGCATCTTTTATGGGCAAAGGCCTAAGATCAGATGTCAAGGTAGTCTTTGAATCAGACAGAGTTTCGAGTTTTGAGGAAACTTCAGGATCATGGTCGCTAAATTCATCATCTATATCTTTTGAATCAGATTATTTTGCGTTAGGCGGAAGTAAGTCAGCCGACCTGACTCTGAGCCTGAGCCATTCTTGTCCTCAGATGGGTCTGGTGAAATGATAAGGAAGCGAAGCTGAGGGTTACAGAGTCAAGCGTACCAGAGTGTACTTTTTTGGCCTTGGTTTTTTGAACCAGCGTTTGTGTTGACGCTTCGTCTGAATCAGAGTCAGAGTCAGAGTCAGAGGTGGACTCCTTCGAAGCTTCAGGCAACATCAGACATGGGGTAACCCACAGAGCAACGAGTACATACAGCCATCCCTAGGAGGAATTAGTATGAACATCCTGGAACGGCCAAGAGCACGCACAAAGCTTGTTTCCTTTGGTGTGTTTTCCAATAATGCAAAATCTTGTTTAAGGAAGGCCCTTCTGGGTTTACACCATCCTTGAGTACGACAACATCTTTGACTTCCTTCTTGAGGGCCTGCGCCGTTTTAGTAAGAGAGTTTTGGACAAGAAATGTGTATATTAGGGTATATTTTTCTGTTAAACTTGGAGAATCAGTGACAAAAGATGCGTCTACGAAGGATAAAACGCTGACCAGCCATGTTTCTGTCCATGGTGGTATTGGATGAAGAGGTTTTTTCTGATGGGAGAATATTACAGGCAATAATTCCCACGGGACAGAACATTACTGTGGACGACAATGAGCACCATCAAGGGAATCTCGCAAACTGGTTTTGAATACGACGGCTCCGACCTTCGCGTTGCCATCGTCCATGCCAGGTGGAACAGAGTTATAATCGATGCCCTCGTTGTCGGTGCGGTCTCCAAACTCAAGGAGCGCGGCGTCAAGGAGTCTAATATCGTGATTCAGTCTGTTCCTGGAAGCTTCGAGTTGCCATTTGCATGTTCAAAGTAGGTGCTTGGAGATTGCTACATGTGTGATCTGACACTACGGGGATGGCTTCAGGGTGATCGCTGGCTCGCATATGTATGAGCCCAGTGATACAACGAAAGATCTCCTCGGCAACATTTCTCCAAACCTGGGGTCTCGCACAGGCACCCCTGCGCCCCCCACTGTTTCCGTCCCCAGCGGGCCATTCGATGCCGTCATCGCCGTTGGTGTCCTCATCAAAGGCGCTACGATGCATTTTGAGTACATCTGCGAGAGCGTGTCTCACGCGCTTATGCGTGTCCAACTGGACACAGGAGTCCCAGTCATATTTGGAGTTCTGACTGCGTTGGACGATGATCAGGCATTGGAGAGGGCTGGGCTGGGGAGGGCTGGGGGCCACAACCATGGCGAGGACTGGGGCCTTGCTGCGGTTGAAATGGCTTCGCAGACAAGGCGCTGGAAGGCGGGCAAATTTGCATAAATGAACATGTATTAAAATAGAGCAAGTCATGACTCCCGCGCCTTCTCTCAAACTACCACAACCATGAAGAAAAAGGTCTTTTTCTCCTGTTTTTGTCATTTGGCACACAGCAGTAACATCATCCCAGGTTCTCCTTATGGGGGCGTCCGGCAGTGGGAAAACCTCCATGCGGTCCTTGATCTTGTGAGCCCAATCAACTCGTTCCTTCCCATCCCTGCTCATATCCTCAGCTCAAATAACCCCGCGTCTCTCACCTCTCGCTTGGGCGCAACCATCGACGTCGAGCAAAATCATGTTCGTTTCCTCGGCGACCTCATCCTCAACCTCTGGGACTGCGGTGGCCAAGACTCCTTCATGGACTCATATTTAACAACTCAGCGGTCCACCATCTTTCAGTCAGTTGGTGTCATGATCTATGTGTTTGACGTCGAGTCCCATGAGACGACAAAAGACATGGAATACTACCGTGATTGTCTGGACGGCCTACGGTACTATAGTCCTGAAGCTGCCATTTTTATCTTACTCCATAAAATGGATCTCGTCCGCGAACCTCAGCAAATCCTCGGCAAAAAACGACAGGAGCTCCAAGAAGCGAGTGGTGATGCTCCCATTTCGCTTTTTGGTACAACCATTTTCGATCAGACCCTCTACAAAGTCCATCCCCACAATATTCTTGTCTCTCATCACCCTTGCTGACTGCTCCCGTTTTGCAGGCGTGGTCAAATATAGTTCACACTCTTATTCCAAATGCCAATATCCTCTCCAAGCACCTTGCCATTTTCGCTCAGGCCTGCGGTGCAACTGAAGTCATCCTCTTCGAGCGCACAACTTTCCTCGTCATTGCTACCTCATCCTCTGGCACTGACGTCGCCTCTTCGGCATTACCAACCTACGCCAAAGATGGTTCCGATCATAGACTCGAACCTACACGCTACGAACGTACCTCTGAACTCATCAAGTCATTCAAGTGTACATGTTCTCGTGTCCGTGAGGAGTTTCACGCTCTCGAACTCGACTTGCATGATTTCAGCGCTGTGCTCGACGAGCTGACTAAAAACACCTATGTGTTGGTGATTCTTCATGATCCCACAATCGGTGTGTCCGTTTTCATCATCGTACCCTCATGAAGATGAGTCTTGATGTCCATATCATAGAAACGGCAGCTGTCAGGCTGAACATTCGTTTGGCACGAAGTAAATTCGAGACCCTCCAAGCTGACAGCCTTAATTAGTTTGTACACCACCATGCCTCCAGCTTCCATTGCGCGCTTTCGATCGAATCTACCCATTTTTATTCTTATAATAATAATAATTATGGACTCATCTGTACCTTTCTAATAGTTCGTGACTATTCTAATTTATTGATATATGCTAGAAATGGTAAATTGTATTGCATATCCAGGACTACAACCCAACTATAGATGTGTAGATACTAACAAAGAGCAGATCCGGCCAGGAAGTCATAAGTTACGTTCAACCAAAAGTGCTGTCTTCGTCCCAGTAAAAAGTGCATCAAGGTTATTCTGAACTCGTTGATTCTTCGGAAGCGTGGCGACGGCTACGGGTAAAAGACTCTAACGCCCCCTGGCTTTGTCGAGGGGCTGAAATTAAATACTGGATAGATGGATGTCTCGATGGTCCCTGAGCCGGCGGAGGAGTATTTACGTGGGACATCGAAGGGCGTGTTTCAATGAAACTGGATGTTGATGAAAGGCCTCTACTCCTGCTACTATCTGATGTGTCCTTTATTATCTGCTTTACCAGTGCAGTTTCGACCAACATACCTGGAGCTCGGTGGTGTACGTCAGCAACTTGCGAGGATCTCTGGACAGTTGGATACCCCCGGTTCTGAGATCGATAGGGAGTCGGACTCTGCAGTCGAAAACTATTAGTTTGAGGTTGTTGCTTCTGGAATCTTCTGTCTGCAGGCGAATCCAAAAGGCTTAATGGGTTCGACAAGAATTGCTGCTCGGTCGCCTGGTCGTCAGATGACATGGCCAGTTCACTGTCTTCCCTAAGTGATCTCACGGGTGATCCTTCTGACTCAGAGGCATCATCTTCCTCGTCTTCGAGTTCGAATTCCGGAGATTCCGTAGCAGCGGGGAGCGCCGTCTCATTGCCAATGTTCTGCACTTT
>Ga0153944_1000053_pt1 | contig 48199 bp, 62 predicted proteins | sample TSNJ028MetaG_FD_104703 | JGI IMG/M metagenome (GOLD analysis project Ga0153944, IMG submission 104703) | Attine ant fungus gardens microbial communities from New Jersey, USA - TSNJ028 MetaG | ecosystem: Host-associated > Fungi > Mycelium > Unclassified | place: USA: New Jersey, Wharton State... | reverse complement strand
GGTGATGGCAGTGACAATTCCTTGTATGAGGATGAGTGGTCTTCTTTGTTTGAGCTTATAGCTACTTACCGGCTAGAAGAGTGAAACAATATTATTCCTAAGAAGGGAATCTCTAAGCTAGATAGGCCTTTAAGAGATTACTATTGTTCTCCAGTATAGACTGATCACAATAGACCAGTAGCATAGAGCTGATAGTAAAAACTAAATATAAGTCCACTCAATATAGAGGTTAGGTCTTAAGCAGGGACACAAGTTTTATCCAGGCTATCTATCTACTGTCTCTAACTGACAGTAAAGTTTTCTTTATAGCTAGAGCCCACTTTTCAAAAAGCTTTTAAGTACTGTGCTTGTTAGTAAGGATAATGAGAGAGTAAGTAAGAATAGGAATGTCAAGGCTGCAAGGTGCAGGGTTGATAATAGATATTGAGTTTTTATGTTAGCACAAAGTCATGAAGGCTTAGGGCTCAACCAAGGTAGTTGTTTAGGAAGAACTCAATAGAGTTCTCTATTAGATTGCACTACTACTTATACAAATGTCTGTTGGTCTGTATACTTGTCTTCCATGATCACATGACCCTTACTAATAACTGTACATATCTTATGTAAGCCTTCCCATACTATTTATATCCCTCTTGTATTATACTCTTGAATGTTATTTACTAAGTTGAGGAATGTACAGAAAATAGTTTCTTTTCTAGGAACTGTCTCATAATATTAAGTTCTTTCTAAACAACTACCTTGGTTGAGCTTTAAGTCCTTACAACTCCATGCTAACAGTATAATATGAGAACAAGATAATTGGGTTATATTTAGCTGTGAAAAAAGAATGCTCATCAGTTGGCATAATCAAGAGACTGAGTGTGATATCTCATTTGTAGCCATTAATACTGAGGTGACAGCCAGCTAATTCTGTTGGTTGCTATTAAAGTGAACTGACCTATTGATGACATATCATTTTACTCTATGTTATAATTCTACCCTCATATATATAGCAGTTTCTCTCATATCGTATCTCAGCTATCTACCATATTGGGTGATGACTGAGGTGATTCTCTGTCTCTAGTTCTGTATTATGATAGGCACTTATCCTGGCATGTAGACATACTTTATTATAGGTAAATCAATATAGCCATCTACCACATTAGGTGACAACTGAGATATATACTTTATTATAGAAGTTACTGAGACCAAATTGCCTTGGAAGGTTTAGTTGTCAGGTGTAATAACAAAACAGAGGTGGCATTTTAGTGTGGTATTTGACTGAGACAGTGGGCACACAAAAGTCAAAGTCCTAGTAAATTAGAAAAATAAATGATAATAAAAGGTGTGACATGTGACACAGTATATATTGTATTGACAGCTAAGCTGACAAACCACTTGACAGATCACTTGACATCAAACCTTGTGACTCCATTTGACAGTTGTTTGCACGTGGTGTGATCATGTGGTCTCGAAATTTGGTGATAATCCTGCTTTTAGAATCTTAGCCACCAAATAGTATTTATCCATATTTGGCATCTGATGACGCGTCGGTACTTGCTAATTGACCTTCATTATGTCTTCAGCTCAGCCTCCAAATCCACCACCTTACAATGACGAGAAAAAGCCAGAAAGCAACTCACCTCAAAATACAGTACCCGTGGTAGGGGATGCTGCCATGGACACAACTCCAGATGCCTCCCCTTCAGAAGAGAACTGGGATGACATTCCGGAGGAGGTTTTGGCACTGAACACAGAGGAGCTTCAAATGCAGGGAAGACTGATAGATAACGATATCAAGGTCAGTAAAAATTTCTGCAGATATTATGCCTCCATTTAGCTGTCGCTAGGTCATGAAGTCGGAAACTTTGCGGTTACAGCATGAGCAAAGCGTGATGAAGGAGAAAATTCGTGACAACGGGGAAAAAATCAAACAAAATAAAGTTTTGCCATATCTTGTTGGCAATATCGTAGAGGTATGTTTTGCTGCTTGCTGCTTGTGACTGGCACCTCAAGATCGGGCTCCAGGTTCTTGAAATGGACCCTGAAGGCGAAGAGGATGGCGCCAACCGTGACCTTGATTCTCAACGGAAAGGAAAATGTGCAGTTGTTAAGACATCGACTCGACAAACCGTCTTCCTTCCCATGATTGGTCTTGTTCCTTCCGATCAGCTCAAGCCTGGTGATCTCGTTGGCGTTAATAAAGACTCTTACCTCGTCCTTGACACCCTTCCTGCAGAGTTCGATTCTCGAGTAAAGGCTATGGAGGTTGATGAGCGACCTACGGAAACATATACGGATATTGGTGGATTGGAGAAGCAGATCGAAGAGCTAGTCGAGGCAATCGTTCTTCCCATGGAACAGGCGGATCGATTCAAGATTCTGGGTATCAAACCACCAAAGGGTTGTTTGATGTATGGACCACCGGGTATGTATATTTAGTCCTTGTGCGTGGTCTGTCTTGAGGTCGATTGATGTACATAGGTACTGGGAAAACACTTCTCGCTCGTGCATGCGCTGCATCAACAAAGGCTTGTTACCTGAAGTTGGCTGGCCCATCTCTCGTCCAGATGTTCATTGGAGACGGTGCTAAGCTTGTTCGAGACGCCTTTGCACTTGCCAAAGAAAAAGCTCCTGCGATTATCTTCATTGATGAATTGGATGCTATCGGTACCAAGCGATTCGACTCAGAAAAGAGTGGTGACCGCGAAGTCCAGCGTACCATGCTCGAGCTGCTCAATCAGCTCGATGGGTTTGGGAGTGATGAGCGAATCAAGGTATTTCCATGTTTTTTCCGTCGACGGCAAACTCCTATATTTTCAGGTCATTGCTGCTACCAATAGAATCGATATCCTTGATCCTGCCCTCCTTCGTTCTGGTCGTCTTGATCGGAAGATTGAATTTCCTCTCCCCAATGAGACAGCTCGTGCCCGCATCCTGGAGATCCATTCCCGTAAGATGACATGTTCGCCTGACGTCAACTATGAGGAGCTGGCGCGGAGTACGGATGAATTCAATGGGGCTCAATTGAAGGCTGTTTGCGTAGAGGCTGGTATGATTGCACTTCGTGAAGGCGCCAAGAGATTGTCGCATGAACATTTCCTGAGTGGGATAGCTGAAGGTACGAGTTTTGCCTATCGCGCGGATATAGATTCATGATATCTTTACAGTGCAAAGCAAAAAGAAGAACGACCTCATGTATTTCGCATAATTATTGTACTATTACTTTTGTAGATATCGAACATTATTTTCTCTCGGCAAAAATGTCAGATAATCTTTACCTCCTCACGACTCGTGAAAACCCCGAGGAAGAGGTTAATGTATGGTGGATTGACATCAGGAAAATAGGAGGCTATTGAATCTTTGTTGGCATACCTCAAAGTCGACTGTTGCCCCTGCACGAACAGATTCCCATCAGTTGTGCTGCCGTAGGGGTCAATATCACCAAACTATATTTGAATTGTGTCTTCCTTACGCTGTCTTATCAAACATGGGAGGCTATGACTAACTAGATCTTACAAGTCAATTCTTGTCCAAATAACATGTGCGTGATTGTCTGTATTCGCGGGTTCGAGGCCTTACATCATGTATGTATTCCACTGAGGCCAAAGGTACCCACTGATGAACTGATGTTGAATCTGCTTGTTAATGATTCCACCCTCTGTATGATACCTTCCATGACCATTGAATCACAAGTACCTGAGGACCTGGTGAACCCTTTGTGTAAAAGAAAGTCTATATGCATAGATGTTTGGACCAAAGGGATACACCAAACAAGGATGCATAAGGAGTTTCGGACAATTCGGGTAATCGAAACCATGATGTCGTCACCGTTTGGACCAGCACAAAGTGAAGGACTATGTTTACGCTATCCAGAAAGTGCTGGACTGCACCGCGAGATTTCACTAGAAAATGCTGTCAACATGCTCGGGCGTGCTGCACAAGTCGCTCAGACAGTCCCGTTCACATGGGGATACATTGACAAGCCGAATGGTAAGCACTCACCATGATTTGGACCTTAAATGACCACGGATATACTTAGAGCTTAGAGGGACAGACATATGTGATTTTCTTGCCGCCTGAAAGGCCTTTCCCGAATGATGGGATAAGATATCAAGACGGCGAGGCCAAAGTCGTAGTTTCAGTCGGCAACGGACGCGTGAGTCCTCATTAACCAGGTTTAGAAGTGATCGTTGATACCGATGCCCCCTAAACAAATGACGTCGACCTTTCTTTGTTCGAGGCCTGCAGGAAATGGAAATAGGCGAAGTGAAATTTGGCTTCATTCCGAATTCACAAGATCAACAAGCATGGAGGTTCCGAAGACGTTATCGTCTATTAAAAGGCACGCCTTGTCCACAACTTGTCCTGGTACACTACACTCGGGGACAAGCTGCACGTGCGTATCATTCGGAACCCCTGACTTGCACATCCAAATCCAATTGATGCGGAAAATCTAATTTTTTCACAGCCATCAATCCGGCTCTTTTTCAACAACCCGTACGCGGATACCCTCTCCGTCATACCGCTGAGCCTGCAGTCTTTGTTGCTGGTGAACGTGCTGGACAGAAAGTCCAACCTCAAGGCAATATGATGCACGGTCAAACACCCTCAGGAATGCCAATGAGCATACATCAACAACAAGCCATGGTGGCTCACCAAAATAACAACATGGAGATGATGGAAAGACGACATAGAGAACGTCAGGCTGCCGAAAGGACTGCGAACCCACCAGGAGTAAGTTCTAGGTTTTCTTTCAGATATCTATACATTCAATGGGCTTCCCGCTTAGCGGCCACCACGTCCTGATGATGATTCTGGAGGCAAGTCTTCATTGGCTGATATCATTAGTACTCTATCCAGTATTGATGCTTGATTGGTTTATCCACAGATGAGGTCGAACAGGTATCGACAAGAACGTTATCTATGGCACGCTACAAGCGCAATCACGAGCTGATGAATGAAGTGTTCCAGACAGCTGCATTTGGTGCGGATCTACATGATTCGAGGTGTATCGCCAAATCCAAAACACTCATTGAGGTTATTTAAATAGATGGCAAAACCATTCCCCACAAGCCAGATATCTCTTCCATCTTCTCACAGACGGAACTAGAAGCCAAAGTGGTACGTCACATGGTTTATCATACCCACGTGCCTGACCCTTTTGTATGCCAGGCCAAGCTCCAGGATGAAATCGAGCAACTCCTGCAAAAATCAGATGAACGCCGAGCTCGGTCGGAGCAGAACAAGAACAGCGACGTCACACCCGATTCTGTGGGTGATGGTATAGTCCTCTAAACATCCTCGCGATCGACATTCTGTGATAGTTGCTATAGTTCAAGATATCTTTTTGTTATGAATGATTGCTTTCTTAGTGTATGATGTCTGTTTCACATGACCCAATGAAGACCATTAGCCCGTTATATTCCGCTACATTAGAGTACTGGTGAGGGATACACAGACAGCAACAGTGGGACAGTAACACAAGTACATACAAGATTTAAGTAGGATGAACAGCCACCGGGACAGAGGAGGCAATGAAGCAATCAAAGAACCATATTGAGCTGTGAACGAAATAAAGATACTTGCTGGCGCTGCAGATAATATCTGAAATAGGAGTTGAGATAGAACGAGAAGACGAAACAAGAGAAGATAGACCGGTATTGAGCAAGCCAAAAGATAAAATGAGTCAGCATAGAGGATGATAATCCACGACATATTCATATTTTGAATCCATCTCGTAAAACAGCAACCCTGAAATAATCCCCGGTAAGATAACCCAAACCCAAAGGATCGAAACACGAAGAGAAATTTACGTTTCATCCCGAATTGTCAAAGAGATTGTTACCCCCTTTACAGGCCTCGAGCTGGATTTGTTATATGACGAGTAGGACGAAGGGAAAATAGGTGGCCGTCTTTTCATTTTTAGGACCAACCGATACCACGGCCGACACTTGTTCCCCTTTTTACCATCACAGGTCTCGTCACAACATCTACACATTCAACAGATGCAGTCAGAGGTTCACTCTTCTTCTTCAAGAAGTCGTTGATGATAGCAGTAGTGATGGGAATTTTTCCCGAATGAGAACGGCTGCTAGCAGATAAGCGACCTGAGGAGACAGACAAAGGGCTATTGGTGACACCAGGGGTGACAGGTGTCGGAGGAATACCGTCCTTATACTTGTTCCTCCTCTGTGTCCAGTATTCATGATCATACACATACGGATCATATTGACGATGTTGACGGTGCAGTGGAGGAGGACACTCCATGCCTGGCTGATAACCATTATCAGCATCCAACAAGGGAGTAGAAGTCGATGAAGGAGTTCTTAAACTGTACCCGCAACTCCGGCTGCGCTCTCGATCGGAAGGACCCTGAAGGCTTGGCATGGCATTATCTATTAGGTGTACCCCTGCATTCGCTTGTTCATCGTTCCTGATAGCACTCCAGCGGCTGTTATCGCGGCGCCGTACGCCAACGGAGATATTTATGTTATCGTTATCGTTATCGGAGTTAACTTCAACGCTAGGGGTAAGGGATAAAGGTGTCGCCAGAAGTTCGCGCGTAGATTTTGACCGCCTCCTCCTTCTCTTCTCTTGCACGCCTTCGATGCCTAGTTGATGAGGCTGATCATCAACTACTGGCGAAGACGTATTGAATGGACCAGATGCTCCCAAGCCGAAGTCACTGGGAGTGCCTGGTACGATACTCGGACTTGGAGAACGAGAAGGGAGAGGCAGAGTGCGACGTAAGGGCCGACGGCCACGGTCAACAGATGACGTTGGAGATGGAAGGAAGGGAGACTCAGTGTTCGACATGACAGAGTTCGTAGGTGAAGGCGAGGGGAGGCGAGAATTGCGACGGGAGACGATGGTAGAACGACGAGAATAGGACTGATGATGTGTTGGAACAGGCGCCCGCGACAAAGAGCGCTTAGCGCGAGAAGCTGATCGGCGAGAGGCGGCCTCACGGACAGGCCGAGGTCTTGAGTCTTCACTCGACACACCTTTCTTGAACAGAGGCGGACGAGAACAAGAACGAGAGGGCTGGCAGTGAGTCTCATACTCGTCGTCGGAGTCAGCTGGAGTGACATTGCCCCAGCCAACGTCCCAGGCAATTTCATCGACCATGGCAATAGTCCAGCGCTGCTGCACAACGCGCTCCATACAGCCCTGGAGAACGCGCTCGGCACCTCTGCCGATTCCTGCTGGAAGTTCAAACGTGCCTGTACGTGGGGCTTGTTTGAATAGGGGTTTGTGATGATAAACTGACCCTTACCATGCAATATTTTCATCTGAAGGCGGGGCTCGAACGAATCGCAAAAAGGGAAGCGACCGGTGAGCAGGGCATAGAGGAGTACGCCCAGGGCCCACATATCCTGGGCTGGGTGGGGATGTGTGTTCGGGAGCAGAATCTCGGGCGAGGCATAAGGCAGAGAGCCTGGCTGAGATAGGTGAGTAGGATGCGCAGATGAGGTGGAGTGGCGGTGGCGGGAGGCGGGAGAGCGGGCAAGGAGTGGGCGGGACTGGAGACTAGAACGTCCGCTGCGACGAGCCGAGCCTGAAATGGTGGCAGATCTGTGGGCAGCGACATTGTTGTGTTCTTCAACATCAGACCCCCGCTCATCCTCGTCAGTCTCACCGATTTTTCTGGACATGCCAAAATCGGAGATTCTGCATACTCCCATTTCATCCACAAGGACGTTCTCTAGCTTGATGTCCCTATGGACATACATCGCGACTTCATGAAGATACCGCAACCCTCTCACGACCTGCCGAAGCATCATCCCTGCATCATCCTGAGGCAATGCCGGTGTTCCGTCCCGCTGCAGAATATCATACAACGAGCCTGCAGGACAAAGGAGGGTTACAAAGAAGTCTGCGTACGAAGTATGGACTGCAGAAAACAGAGGAAGAATATGCTCATGGCTCAGCGATGACCAGATCTGTGCTTCATGGACCAACTTCTTCTGCACAAGGCCTGGATTCTGTTGTTTCTGGATATCGGATTTCCTAACAATTTTGACAGCAACTATCCCACCTGAGGCAGAAAACCCACGCCGGATAGTTGAGAAACCGCCATAGCCGATAATCCCACCCAAGGTGTACCCGGCGACCGTCTGGCCTTCGGCATCGGGAGGAGGGGCTGGCTTGCTGCTGGGACTAAAGGCTGCAAGAAACATGGCAGCGGGTGAAGCAAGGACGGATGAAGATGGGGTGGTGGAGCTTGCTGAGGACATAGGGATTGGCAATGCAGGAGAGGGGTTATTGGCGACATGGAGCGGAGAGTTTTGTCTGAGCTCTGGTTGGAAGAGGGGAGGTGGATGGTGCTGTTCACCCTGGAGGTCAACATCTGAGAGCACTTGTGGGCCCCTTGGCACTTGTGAAGAAAGATGGTAGAGCCTACCGGGATCCGAAAAAGCTAGTTCCTGATGAGGGAAGCAACGAGTCAAGTGTTCTGGAGATAGGAGGTGGGCAGAGTGCATTAACAAGATGATGATGGTAAGAGGGAGAGCTGCTGCCACTCTCGTCTGCTGACCTGCCAAGTCGGACATAATATATTGCATACTCTTATTTTGGTTGTCATCAACGGAACGCTAAGACGCCTTAACCCCAGGCTAGGGTCAGATCCGATCTCACCTCCACGTCACTGATACACGTACAGATGCAATCCCTTCCCAATTACCATGTCCTTTGCAAGGTCAGTCCTCTGCGCCCTCGAGCTCAAGCCTGACCACAGCAACACAGGCTCGTAGTATGTGTGCTCGGAGTCTACTCCATGTTTCTGGTGGGCGGTTAACCGTCTCTCCATTCCTACAGCTGACTTTTTTTTTGCAGTTGTGGGCCATAGCCCAGGAACGCCGTTAGTGTGCATCCGCCCAAAAATAAATCCTGGATTCTGATCAGAGACTCACTTCAGTTTCTGTACCATTCCAGCGAATTGACGGTTCGGGAACCGACAAGTTCAAGTCGCCTCTTTTCATGGGAACATGCCAGAGCATTCTGAGCTCATTGTCGGCATTCATATATATCACCTTTCGTTCTAACCGAGAAACTACCCTTGCTCAGAGTCTGGGTCTCGAGCACAAAGATAAAGCAGCTTTTAATGGGTCTGCCATAAATGGTAATGCGCATCAAACAAACGGCAAACATGACTCTCACCGCCCCGACAAACCATACTCGACTCGGTCCTTACTACTGCAATACCTTCAGTGCTCCGCATTCATCACCTCCGCTGCGCCCTTTGGATTTGCCGCACTCTCGTACATCTCCTACCCTGCCATAGTTCTTGGCAAATCCTGCAAACTTGTCCCGGTAATGATCATGAACGTCCTTCTCTACCGGCGTCATTTTGCCCCACACAAATACCTCGTTGTTTTCATGGTGACAACTGGCATCACACTCTTTATGTATTTTGGTGGCGATGACAAGAAAGGAAAACGTACCGTCATCAATGAAGGGCAAACACCCTACGCGAACCTTATCGGTATCACGTATCTACTGATCAACCTTGCTCTTGATGGAGCGATCAACTCGACCCAAGATGAGATTTTTAGTCGGTACAAGGTCTCGGGACAGCAAATGATGTTCTGGATTAACCTCTTCTGTACTCTTATTACTTCCATACTGTCTGTCCTGCCCCTACCTTACATACCCGTCATCCATCCTTCCAGTGATGGTAAATCAGAACTAATGGGCGCACTCACCTTCATTAGGAACCATCCATCCATCATTACGCCACTTGCGCAATTTGCTTTTACTGGTGCTTTGGGACAGCTTTTCATCTTTGAAACCCTGCAACACTTTGGATCTCTTACTTTAGTGTATGTCTCCGGTTACTTTTGTTCTTGGGACCGTCGCTCATATCCTACCCGGGCAGAACTATTACCCTCACTCGTAAACTATTTACCATGCTATTATCAGTAGCTGTTTATAACCATAAGCTGACATTGGGTCAATGGTCGGGGGCGGCGGTGGTATTTGCTGGCATTTCCATTGAAGCTTGGGTGAAGCGCCGAGGTACGTCATTTTGACTCTGCCAAAAGATGCTCAAACATTCGACACTGACAATTATGTACATTTACAGACATCCATGCTAAACGTGTCATTCAGGAAAAGGAAAAGGCCAAGATAAAATCATTGTAATCGTTATTAGGTATTAAAGCGTGAAGTTACCTAGGTTATGGCCTCAGTAGACAGGCATGGAAGAAAAACAGAAAAGAGAGTCGCCATCAGCACTGTGAAGCTGTCAGCAAGCAAGCAAAAAGGAACCGAGAAAGGGAATGGCAAGGACAACCAACACCCCTACCCACATACAACGCCATAGAACAGAATAGAGCGCTTATTGGGTCGGTCAGAAGGTCATTAAGCCATGCTATGAAAAATGAGCAACAGCGGCAATATTTGACCCGCATATAGATCGGAACAAACTCAGACGTTCATAATGTTTCCATTGCGTTGGGATCAATGTCCTCCACATCACCCTGTACTAAAGCTCGTTTCCTGTCTTCGTCTCTACAGAAGGAATAGTTATTCAATCACATCTCAAACGATTAGATATAAACATACCGGATCTGCATGTCATCATCTTGGCCCTCTTCACGTTTCCGCCTCGAAATTACCTTTTTCGCCGCAGGAAACGACTGGACTGCAAGACTTGCTTTGTAAATGGCTTCATACTCCTGCGACGATCAGCTTGTAAACTGTTTGCGACAAGGGAATGAAGCGGGTAAATGTACCTTGATTTGTGTCAGAAATCCACCATTAGGAGATATACAATAGCGGCGGTTCTGAACCAGATGTAGAGCGTCCTCCCAAGAGAGCTGATAATGTTGCATAACGAACATGACCACGAAAGCTGGGGAAAGACTTATCCCACCTACAGATGATCGGACATCAATGTCACAAAAGATGAGATAGAAAGCTTACCATTGCAGTGCACCAAAACGCGTCCCCTAGTACCGATAGCGTCATCTATAAACTTCTTGGCACTACATGTTCATCAGTGTCGTCCTAGGGAACGAACGTAGTGTAGCCACCATGGGAACAAGCGAATGAGGTTCTGTTCTTCACTGTCCTCTACATCCAACACCATGTACTGGAAACGTTCCGGATACCGTGGACGGACGGAGAAAGCTTCTTTAGCATCTCGTATACACACGCTATACGTAGCGCGATCCCTTGATTAGCACTTCAATTAGGTGAATATCAAAGGATTCACATGTGTGTTATGTCCAGCGAATTAAGTGTTTCAAGGGATTTGGATGCAGAAAAAGGGCCTAGTAGGAGACCAGGAAGGATTTCCTGGCATTCGCGACGCATTTCATATCTGGATCAATCGAACGTCAGAAACCATTGCATTAATCACTTGGACCTAGAGCAAAGATAAACATTATGACTGACCTCCATTCAACGTCTCCTGGACCTTGCACGACCGATCTACGTTCCTCCTCAGTCATAAGAGCGCAATTTGTAGCCATCGGTGACAATTTTCACGAAAACGGGAAAGCGGATCGACGAGGCCAAGATTGAGTAGTAGTAGTCGAGCGCCATTCCGTGTCACACTCACGCTGCCCCGTATATATCATCATCCCAGCCTCAATAATGACAGATTCGGACGACGACATCCCGTGCGTCTTTCCAGAGGTTGTTCATCAGCAGGCCCGTCTTGCTCATTTTGCAGCACCTTGATTGACCATGACTCGCTCGTTGAGGAGTCGGTCAATCAATCTCGTGTTCCTCTCACTATCATCTGTGGTTTTCTCGGTGCTGGGAAATCCACTCTCCTCAAGTGTGTTAGGACTTTTCTTCTACTCGCTGTTCACCCAGAAGACTCGTAGATATATCCTGACGAAACAACATGGTTATCGCATAGCCGTCATCATGAATGAATTCGGCGACACCGCAGTGAGTCTTAGTCTTTCATAATATCTGCGCTCAATCACAGCTCACGGGCCCTTTCAGGATATAGAGGGTGTGCTTAGCCTTGCTCTAATAATAAAAAGCTTGTACTAACTAAATTCGTCTCTCTCTCAGCAAAAGCTATCAATATATCCTCGGTTGACGATCCTACAACAGAACAGTCTCAAGAGTTCCTAGAACTGCCTAATGGGTGCCTGTGTTGTAGCATAAAGGATACAGGTGTCGCCGCTATCGAGAGGCTCATGCAGCGCAAGGGAGCATTTGATTATATCCTGTTAGAGACTACTGGGCTCGCCGATCCCGGTACGTGGATTTAATCAATTAACCCATCATGGGAATAAGCAAAATAGGTGAATTGAGTACTTGTACTGTGCCTCGTATCAGGTCCCATCGCTGCGATTTTCTGGCACAATGAAGAATTCGCAACGGGTCTCGGACGGGATATTGTGCTTGACGGCGTCGTCTGTGTTGTCGATGCTATTTTCGGCGAACAGGTCTTGTTCAATTTTTTTTTTTTTGGTCAACAGAGTCTAGTAGTCTGACAGCGGTGTGATGCAGCAAATGACAGAAGATCATGCAACCGACCCAATGAACGTTGGGGAAAGTCTCCGGTTTGTAGTTCTATCTCAATCATATGAAGAAAAAAAAATCAATATCACCAGACAGATTGCCGGTTCGGACGTCATAGTCCTCAATAAAATTGACCTCGTTTCTCCCGAGGCTTTAACACATACTGAACACTTGATCAACCAAGTAAACCCCGCTGCACCAATCTACCGAACCGTCAGAGGTGAAATAAACTTGGAAGGCATCATTGGCATCTCCGCATACAGCAGATCTCTTCCTCCGATGAGCTCCACCTCGACTACAACACCACATGCTCATACACAGGAATGTGATCACCCACACGGCCATAACCAAGAGAAAACACATATTAATCATTACGAATTTCGTGAGATATCGAGTCTTCGTATTGAGTGCCCCAGAATCACCCCTGAAGCGTTCGATAAATTTGATCAATGGATACGCACAGTCCTATGGGAAAACCGTTTACCAGACGACAGCACATCTAGGAATCTCTTGGTCCTCCGCTGCAAAGGCTTCTTGTCACTTACCACAGGAAAACGCTATATCTTGCAAGGGGTTCGAAGTCTGTATGAGATGGATGAAGTATCAGACGGCAGTGATACAAATATGGGGATACCAGATGAAGGGAAAATTGTACTCATAGGCAAGGGCTTAGATGGGGTTGTTCGGAGTAGTTTGGAGGCCGCATTGAATTCATAGACGTATACATACATTTTTTAACGACATGACAAGGAAGGATTCCAGAAGAGCAAACTATTTTGCCAGCCGATTGATTTCACAATTTAATCGTTGTCTGACGTTTATTGCGCTAGCCTCTTCAGCGACATTCAATACTGCATACGTTCCTCGGTTAAGAGTGGAAGGGTTGATCACTGTAGTCGTATATGCCGTCTGCCAAATTCAGTCAACGATTTTCAATTACTGAATCCGGAAAGCGAGCCAGACCTTGACAAACTGCTTCAGCCTGCTTGGTAAAATCAACACATCAGGACTGATTGGGTTCTCTTCGTTCACGAGCTTCAAACCATCCGAATGACTAATATCAAGGTTCACTTCATGTGAGAGGTCCTGCGGTGTAGGGAAAATTGGGTAGAAGCTGGGATAAACCCATATTAGTTCATTGGATAACTGTCTAGACTTGGAAAGTCATACCTCCTTTGTTGGATCAAATGCCGACACAAGTTTGCCATCGCATCGGTTCCTATATCGTCTCCATGTGGCATGGGCATAGGGTCTTCCTCTCTCCCGGTTCTTGTGAACTCTTCTCGACGTAGATGGAACAATACGTCCACACTAGATGCGCCGAAAGTCACATCATTAATTTTGAATCTCGCAGGATTTGGCACAAGGTGGATTCTCTGACAAACAACAATAACGCTAGATCGATGAAAATCGGTGAATGAAGATAGTAGATCGGGCTTACGGGATCATTTTGGATCAAATCAGAAGATAACTCGCCTTGTGGATAAACTGCATGTTGACTGATGAGGTCTCGTATCCCAGGCAGGAGAATTATGATACTGCCGGGAGAGGAACCCAAGAATACCTTCAAAGATTCGTAGATCCGTTGTTGGAACAGCTCTTCAGGTGTCATGTCCAAATCGCCTGCTTTAATGGAAGGATGTGTAGCATCTACGAATGGGCCAACCTAACGAAGTTAAAGAATCAGTAGAGGAAGACAGATAGGAAAAGATGAGTACAAGGAGCAATGCGCTTGGCTTATCCTTTTGTAGTGCTTCGACCATGCTCGCGAACGGTGCATAAGTGAGGTCGGAATCTGCAGTAAATGGTCCACATGCGATTGCTAATGAGAATGCACTCGAATCCACAGGATCCACAGGATCGACCTTCATCGCATCCGAAGCGGAGGGAGTTATTGTCTGACTTGGAATAGGAAGCTATACCTGGTGTGAGTAATTTGCCAAACCTGCAGAAGTATGCGCACAGTCAAAATCTCTTTAACCAAGAAATATCCACCACCTCCATTTCTACCTTTCATCGCAACAATAGCTCCGGGGAACAACCCAATACCCCTTGCACCGCTTATATTATTCCGTATCACAAGGTAAAGATCAAATTTGAGAGCTATACGGCAGCCACCAGAGAGCATGCGCGAAGACTCGATGAAAATGGACGACTCCATGAGTTTTGAGTCGGTTTCAACATCTTGAAAGATTCTGCCGACGATGACTACGTCATCCTAAACCATGAATTGTGATCCAAGAGGAGTGATGAAAAGAGACGGAGGGACGTACATCTGTACTGGTACCTGGATCACCGATATCTTCTATTTTGTAGTGCTTTCTGACTCGTTCAGCCGCATCGTCGATCATTTCGTCCAGCTCTTCACAATTGCCTTGAGCATCTCAAACACAACAAGGTGATTGCACAACAACATACTTTCACTTCGTTCCATTTGTTTCTCGAACATATACCTATCTACAATTTTTTTGACCAGTGAATCACAGCAAAATCAATTTTCAGGACTCACAAACCCTCTGCTGTTTGTCATCTTGTCCAGAAAACACAACCCGACTTGGGCCTGGGATTCGGATATCCTCTTGCTTAATTTGCTTTGCCACATCCCGACCACCGGATGTCGAAGCTACATGCGCAGAATTTATCCCGGGCATGACAATGTTCCTCCGTAACCGACTGGTATTCGCAGGGACAGTGGTGGATTTTGGCACGGCTCTCTTCTGTGTCAGCTCACGTTGCATTTGAGCTTTCAAAGTTATGATGGTGTCTAGAGTGACAGAGGATATCTCTGAATGAGTTGCGGTAGAGCTGAAGTTGGCTGCTTCGAGTTTCCATCGTAGGTCTTCTGGTTTGATGTTAAAATTGTGGCACATTGCGAGACCTATCATCGGAAGTAGGTATTTTGCATATAAGAAGAGAATGAACTCACATTCTCTTATGACATTTTTGTCGTCACCAACAAGCTGCCCGATGGCTCCGATCATATCTTCAACTGTATAAGTTGCCATTGGTCTACGCGTTGGAGACCAAGCACGTTGCAGTTATGATGAATGGATTACGATGCACGTGATATGGCTAAGTCAGACTCCTGATGATGTCGAGCAATTACCTAAACTACTCATACATTTCTTCACTAGACTAAGGAACAGTAATACATACACATATCCTGAGATATCGAAGGAAAACTAACATAGCGCTTGGACGTGTCAAAAGTGCTACGACAACATTCGTTCTCCGAGCTATGAGAGATGAATCAATCACGGCCGATTCTTGATTAGACTTGAAGATGACTGCGGAGATGGATAGCTGATAGGATCAGAGCGACAATTTGTATATGAACGGTTTGTGTTGAAGTAATTGCTCATTTGCATAAGGGGAGTACTGATCAAGCGCGATGAATCCAAAAGAGCAGTTGGTCAGACAGTTGTATTGGTGTCATTGACTTCCTGTGTTTCAATTCTGATTTCTTGGATTCTTCGAGTCGTTGAGCCGGTGACCACTTCCGACGTCGAAGGCTTGGGTTCCGTCATTTTGTCTTTTGCGTCCTCCCGATCTTCTGCTTGAGCCTCCTCATCGGCTCCAGAGAACTGGATATTCATCTGAGAAAGGCTACTTTCTCGATTGACTGGGCTGGTAGAGGTTGGAGAAATGGAAGGAATCTGGTGACCATTGGAGACACCAGGTGAGGCATGAGGTATGCTAAGGAGGCGCTCAACGTCTCATCACAACGATAGACCTCTCAGCAGAAAGCTCACTTCTCTGGGTTGGGAATTGCAGTTCCGACCGTGCTCTGAGGTGCCACTCCAGCCTTTGAAAGGGCATAATCTCCAGAATCAAAATATTTGCGATCCTTTGAGGCCACAAGTCAACCGAACAGTTCCGAAACATCTCCACTACGCACCTTCTGCATTTTCAGCAAGAGATTCTTGTTGGTAGGAAGTTTTCCATACTTCTGAAATAGTTCCTGTTCATCAGGTGTCAATTTCTAACCAAAGATCGGATCTTAGTAGCGTGCGCAACATAAGCGGGAAAATAACATACACTAATATCAATCTTATTACGTCTAGCAGGGTGCATGGTGTATTTTGTATTGGAAAAGATACGGGCCGTTGGAGAGGGGACTTGAAAGTGGATGGAGACCTAGCTTCCAACTGTGATCTCTTAGCGGAGTTTCAACTGACCCTGCCGGAAAGCTGATGTTTCTAGAACATGTCAATTTCAACTTGTACATACACTATGTAACTAATTCAACAAATTGCATCTCATCATCGTAATTGACCACATCCTCTTTTCCCGCATGCACATATGAAGCAACTCCATCGTAACACTGTCTGGATTCAACTGTATGTAAATTGGAATCTTCATCTCCTAAAACCTCTAGGATAGATGAGTCCGTTATCATATCTTCGTCGTCGATACAATGTAAACGGTCAGATCTCGACAATGAGTCACAATTCTGGTGATCATCCATATCAATCTCGTCAGACCAGAGTTCGTCGGATGAGAGATTGAGAAAGTTATCTTGTCGGAGCGCGTGAAGCAAGGGCTCATGGGTGTAAACGAGCTCTGGAATGGCTATATTGATTTCGTCATGTTCAAGCAGACCAACGCTATCGTCGCTTTCCGAATTTTTATCCATGTCCAATAAGGATGTTTCGTAAGGTATAGAAGGTCGGGTAAGATGTTTCAAGTCAGGCGTAGCAGCTTCAGAGGTTGCAGAGCCCACAACCAGTGGATCCTGACTTGCAGTGACTTGAATGCGCCAATGGGGAGGGTAAGCCATGTTTTGTTCGTAGTCTTTCTCTTGCAAGTTTCCTGACTTGACTTGTGGAACATCATAGTCAGTTAAGGCACTCCGGAGGGTATATAGATACAGATACAACTCGCGAGCAATTTCTTCCTCAGGTTCCAAATAGATCGGGACAGCAGGCTCAGGAAAGAAAGAACCTCTGATCTCGAAACATCCACTTTGACCAGTTGCAATGGAATACGAGCAGAGATAGTCTCACCGCCAGGAGCAGCTAGAAAGCCTACAGTCCGGGGATAGGTCAATTTCTGGAAGTCACTTTCATTGATTTCATCCAGATCGATGCTGATTTCTCCGGAGGCAGTCTTCTCGTAGGCAGTCAACTCATTCGTGTCTACCAAATCATGACCATCCTCGCTGTCTGTACCAAACAGCATTTTGTCAACAGTATCAATGTTGGAATGAGACAAAACAGCTCCACTGTAGTAAGGAGGGTCGAACACCTCGAAGGGCGATATGTTCCTGCTATAGTAGCTTTGTGTAGGTTTACTCCCGTCCTGGTCCAAGAACAGGTCTTCTAAGGGGAGGGAATCCGATGAAAGTCCAGTTTCATGCTCGAGCATGAGCTCTTCGACATCAGTAATGTAAGCATGAGTGCCCTAGAACACATTTAGCCCAAGAATCCCGATCGACAAAGAGAGATGACCAAAAATTGCCTTATACTCGGTCCATTTCATGCCTGATTTAAATACGCGTTGCATTGCAAGGTAGAAAGCAGCCTCTGCAGTCGTTTGTTGTCGTGGGTTAGTGCGATGATGACTTTTCGATGTGTGGTCCAGGGTGGTAAATGGGTAGCGGTGGTCCAAAACCTCAATGGCCAAAGATATTTCAAAAGCCGGAAAGGCTATCACCAGAGAGAGGAGTACCTTGAGGAGCTGCCGACATTGTAAACGAAAGTCTGGATCTAGAGAATGCTTGACTATTCTCTTGATTGACGTCATCATTGGCCGAAAATAGGCTGCTTCATTGTTGAATTGCTAATGGAACTTTTAAGGGAGCTTAATGCAGAAACCTTGGGTAACTACATACCCGGGCTAGATCGCCGAAGATAAGAGGATATCGCCTTGTGACTGTGGTGTAAACCGAATCAAAGTTAATGGAGGGGTAACACACCTAACCAAGCTGTTTTTAATAAAACGGACGACAACATCGTCTAAAAGGGTCTGCAGTGGCAGAGTGAGGTCCTTAGAAAATAGGTCATTGTGAAGATCCGAAGGCGGCGTAACGCCATTGCATGCCAGAGATGGCTGCGTTTTCCACGAATAATTAAGGTGTAGAGACTCAAGCCTCGGTCGAACTGCGGCCAAATCCTCGGCGCAGGCTGCATGTATGAGCGATATGGTGACTGCAATGTTACACATTCAGCCAAGAAGACTCAGACAGGTCTAGTAATACACTTGCAGCCAGGAGTCTCGCTGATTTGAGAGGTGGCTATTTCAGATACGGTGACCAAACCAAGTTCAAGTGCATTCTAGCAGACAGGTATAACTGTCAAGTAACGATGATGAAATGCTACGGGGAGAGAACCTTTCTGAGAAGTTGGAGCAGATAATTCGTTGTTTTTGAGGTGATAAGTTCATCATGTGTAGCCAAGATACCGTTCTTGGAGCCAGAGAGCGTGAAATATAGTGGGTTTTGGGCAGTGACCTCTGCGTGGAAAATGTTCGGTATTTTGTCATGCTGCGGGATCGGAAAATGCAAATCATGCTGTGCGGAAAGCAACAGTGAAAAGCATCCGGCAGCAGCTTTAAAGGTGGCCTTGTGGGGGATGCGTTGCATGGGGGAAAGCGGGGCCGAGTCTGCGTGGAGATGATGAACTAGGAAAATAACTGATAACAAGGCTGTGACTGCTTCCATTACTTTCCCGTCCCTTTCAGATTCAGGCCTTCCGACTTTTTTCTTTTCTTTGCTAAGCCCCCGCTCACACAGATCTAATGCTTCGCCAGCCCCAGAGCAATGGGCTCGACCTGAAGATACAGGAGACAAAAAGGCATATTCAGACTGAGCGCAAGATCCTGGAGGCCTCCCAGAACCTGGAACGTGCTACCGCCAACGAAAATGTCCTCAAAGGCGCACAGAACAAGATCAAGGAGACCGAGCGTAATCTCATCTATTACGAACAAACCCTACGCGAGCTCCAGGCTCGCAAATTACAACTACAGCAGCAACCACGCGATGATGCCGCCCGATCAGGGGGATTGCCTTCACCACAGGTTGGCTGATTTGTGTCGGTGTATCATTGCTTAACATTCCTCTCAAGGACTTTGGTCCACAGGGTCTTCGTTTTTCTGAAGAGGACTTTGAACAGGGAGATCTACCTCTGGGAAAGACTACTTACAGTAATCTGGACCTGATTAAGGCTGATACCCTGATTACGCCACCCAAGATCACCAAGATGTTACAGCAACTCGAGTTCAAACTACAAGTAGAGAAACAATACAAGCAGGGGATAGACAAAATGGCTAAACTTTATTCCGCGGATGGGGACAAGAAGTCCAAAGCTGATGCTGAAGCCAAAAAGATTGAGAGCGAAAAGAAGATCCAGTTGCTGAACGCTGCTCTCAAACGGTACAAAAATCTGCATATATTAGATGACGTGATTGAGAATGACGAGACTGGTACGATTCTTGTTCAATCTACTGTGGTCAGCATTCTCCTGACAAACGATGCCAACGATGCTGCAGACACTGGTTCCGAGGGTGAACGTGGGGTTAACATCCGCTCAAAGCCGATCTCGGGAACTCTTCGCGTAACATTACGAAGCGCACGGGAACTCGATCATGTACCCGTCACCGCTCGATTTCGCTCATCTTCTCGGGCAGTGACGGAAACTTATGTATCAATCAAGGTCGAAGGAACACAGTTGGCTCGTTCGCATCCATCTCGTGGGACGGATAGGTGGAATGAGGAATTTGAGATGATCGTTGAGAAAGCCAACGAAGTGGAAATTGTGGTATATGACAAGCAGGGGAATGACTATCCTGTTCCCATAGGTATCCTCTGGATCAAGATTAGCGACCTTGTTGAGGCTCTTCGAAGGCAGAAGGTTGGAATAGAGACCGGTCAAGGGGGTTGGGTGACTGCAGGTGCGCTACCAGGTGACAGTCCATCCACCCGGATAGGCGGATACCCTGGCGTCCAAGGGGGCATAGATGCTCCCCTCAATTATCCCGGGACCCAAGGTCTCGGTAGCGTGTCTCCTGTTCAACCTGGTAGCGAAGGAATTGAGGCCTGGTTTGGCGTCGAGCCAGCTGGCGCTATTGCCCTTCAACTAAACTTCAGTAAGCCATCTTTTCTTTGGTTTTCCCCTATAAGTTCATATGTCTTTAGCTAAGGAGAACGTTCGCAAGCGGCCTTTGGACGCACCTATGGGGGGTCTCGGTCGTCAAGGTGCTGTTCGCAAGCGTAAAGGCGAGGTTCATGAGATGAACGGACACAAATTCGTGCAGCGTCAATTTTATCAACTTATGCTCTGTGCTTTCTGTAACGACTTCCTGCTGAATGCGCTTGGTTATCAGTGTGAAGACTGTCGATACACATGCCACAAAAAATGTTATGAGAAAGTGGTGACCAAATGTATATCAAAGTCGAACACTGGTGTACGAGTCCTTCGTTTCTTTTCTTACTCAAATGACTGATCTAGTGTCATTCATAGGATGGAGATGAAGAGAAGATCAACCATCGCATTCCTCATCGCTTCGAACCCCTAACGAACATTGGTGCCAACTGGTGTTGCCACTGCGGTTACATGCTTCCCTTTGGTCGTAAAAATGCTCGAAAGTGCACAGAATGTGATATTACCTGTCATGCAAATTGCGCTCATCTCGTTCCCGATTTTTGTGGTATGTCGATGGAGACAGCAAATGAGCTTCTCCGAAGCTGGCGTGATATCAACAGGCAAAAAATCGATAGGCAATCCAAAGCTGCTTTCGCTGTTGCCCAGAGGCCTGCTCATAGCCCACCACCACCACCTCTACCCCCTGTTGATGCAGGGACAAGTCCGTTGGTACTTGCCATAGACAAGATGAAAATTTCTGGTTCTGAACAAGGTCCGCTTGCCTATGATGGATATGGGCGACCTACTATGGGACCTCCTGATCGTCTTGCTCAAGATCCTCGCTATTACCAGCAGCAGCAACAACCCCCACCGCAAATTCCTTCTCAGCAACTTGGTTCCCAATATTCTCATCAGACTTCGCCCACCGCGAGCACTAGACCCCCATCAGCAAGGCAGCCTACTGTTCCGCAAGGATTTCCTCCTCAGACAAGCAATCCAGCCCGGCCGCTGCCAAGGCTTTATGACCAACAACTACCTCCTGATTCTTACGATCAGCCATATCCCGTGAGTTGACTTACTGATTGTCCGAAAATATTAGTTTATATAGATCATAGTCTCAAATGGGACGACCGAGTGGACCTATGGGGTCGCCTCACCAACCTCCTCATGCCCCGCTACCAGGATCTCGTCCCACACAAGATGCCTACCAAAACATATCACAACCACATCGTCTACAACAACAACCAGGTCGCCAGGCCTCGATAAAACGAAAGGTTGGATTGGACGATTTCAACTTCCTGGCTGTGTTAGGAAAGGGAAACTTCGGTAAAGTAATGTTGGCGGAGGAAAAATCAACAACACAGCTGTATGCGATCAAGGTACTCAAAAAGGAGTTTATAATCGAGAATGATGAAGTCGAGAGGTATCATGAAATACGTCCTCTATCGATTTCTGTTTGCTCATCAGTGTCTTAGCACCCGTTCTGAGAAGCGAGTATTTTTGACGGCCGCAAGGGAGCGGCACCCGTTCCTACTTGGACTACATTCATGTTTCCAGACAGAGACGCGCGTCTATTTCGTCATGGAGTATATTAGTGGGGGTGATTTGATGTTACACATTCAGAGGAAACAATTTTCGCTTCGGCAAGCAAAGTTCTATGCATCAGAAGTCTTGCTTGCCCTAGAGTATTTCCACGCTAATGGTATCATCTACCGGTGCGTCTTTCTACTGAGCTCCTTTCTGGGTCTTATCTGTACATAGGGATCTAAAACTCGACAATATCCTCCTCACACTTGATGGTCATGTCAAGGTCGCTGACTATGGTTTATGTAAAGAAGATATGTGGTACGGCCAAACAACATCTACGTTCTGCGGAACGCCGGAATTCATGGCACCCGAGGTACGTGATGACTTTCACATATCGTCAACTTCATCTGACCCCGAATAGATTCTGTTAGAACAACGTTATGGACGGGCCGTTGACTGGTGGGCTTTCGGTGTTCTGACTTACGAAATGTTGCTTGGACAATCTCCCTTCCGTGGAGAGGACGAAGATGAAATATTTGATGCAATTCTAGAAGATGAACCTCTATACCCCATTACTATGCCCCGAGATGCTGTTTCTATCCTACAAAAAGTGAGCGTCCTTTCTTTCTCCGTCCTTTTATGGAAATTTGACATTGTGTCTGTGACATAGCTCCTGCAGCGTGATCCCAGTCGTCGTCTCGGCTCCGGAAAGGAAGATGCAGAGGAAATCAAACAACAACCTTTCTTTAAAGATGTCAATTTCGGTGATATTCTTCACAAACGGATACCACCTCCATTTTACCCCAAGATCGTAAGCTACGATACTAGTTTTTTTCAGTGATAGATGCTTCATAAAGTTACAGAACGGCTTGGCTGACACGAGCAACTTTGACGAGGAGTTCACTAGAGAGAAGCCCACGCTGACACCTGTTCACGGCCAACTGACTGTTCGAGATCAAGCAGAGTTTAATGGATTTTCATGGGTACGTTCTTCAAGTTACAGATTTGAAAACATCATATTAATGCCCATTGTGCAGGTTGCAGCATGGGCTGATCACCCAGCTTGAACTTCTCAGGTCAGGATCGATGTCATCTTTGTCTGTTATACTACATTACTATCGCATTACCTTGATTTGCACTGGAATGTTTGTTGTCCCCTGGTGCCTGCCCGTGTTTCAGGGCATCTATCATCTTCATCGAGTACAAAGTTGCTTCGTGCCTCCTGCAACCACATGACCACCTGTACCAGGGAGTCCTGGCGCGGAATTATCCGCCACAGGGTCGTCGTTCCCCGATTCTCTCATTAGTTTGTAGAACGTATGCCAAAGAGAAGCAATTGTCTCATATTCCCGGGTCATTCCTAAGACTTCTTCCAGTTTACGGTTCAAGGCATTGCTTGAGGATAGTAGTTCTTCAAATCCCTGTATGCACATTTCAGTCCGCATTTAAGTAGCCCATTGTGCTTCCTTACTGCAGTTATTTCGCGTGATAGTCTGTCGCGCTCGCGGTCAAAGAAACTAGGCTCTTCTTCCATGAAATATTGCACTGGAATTTCTTGCATTAGACCAAACAGAGAATTCAAAGCTAAGATGAGCCATGCATTACAGAATCTGCAACAGCTGATATGATACTGATTTGATAGCGGTGAGAGAAAAGGCTCAAGTTTTGATGTATTATGTAAAATGATTTGATATAAGTTACTCCGATAATAAGTAGGGAGGGTATCGAAAAACGAAGGACAATTCCCCAATGATCGGGAAATGAGTTATGTCAACAAAGACGAAGAAGGAAACGCAAAGAAGATAGTATAGAGCGTAATGTAAAGGCAAGAGTGGAACGCAATCAACGGCACGAAATGAGTGAAAAAAGCCAAGTACGAAAGCAGGACGCAATAACAAGAAATTAGGAGGTGAGAACAAAAACTATAGGAAACCGCTTTCCTGCAATAGCCGAGCCATTTTCTCGTCTTCTCGCTCTCGTGGCTCGCGTTCGAGACTGAGCTTCCAAAAGTTGTCACTTGAAGCTCGAGGATCAGTTTTGCTGAATTGATCTAATGATTCTTCAATGAAAGCGAGAATAGGAGAAACCGGTGTGAGATTGTAGGAGGTCGTCTGCCAACGTTTGATATCATCCATGACATCTGATGCCTTCTGGCGTTTGAAAAAATTGACAAGGTTGCCTGGTTGAAGGTTGTCGGGATTTCCATCCACAATGAACTGTAATGTCGAGAGGTAGACACCTAATCCTAGGTTTTAGGAGCAGGAATGCTAATAGACCAGCTAACTCACCGATGAATGGAACGCAGGGGGGTTCGATGGAAGACATAAGCTGACGGTACTTAGCAAAAGTCTTGCTACTGTCGATGGTGAGTTCGCAAGCGGCGAACTGGGAGATGGCCCTTTGATTGACTTGTTCCCATGTACGCTTCAATCTGCGGATAGGGGGTGTGTTCAATCCTGAGGTGATCGCAATCATAGTTGAGAGGTTGTTAAGGGCACGGCAACGCTGGAATAAAAGGATAAGATCAATGATGACGACAAGGACTGAAATTACTCACATCAGCGACACTGATTAAATGTTTTACTACTTGTGCTCTTCGACGTGAATCCTCCTTGCTGAGGATAGAATGAGCAACCCAGTCTGCAATCTAAATAACACCATGTTAAGTTTATGCTATTGGGAAGTTCGGGGTCAAATACTGACCCGATTGCTTGTCTGTATAACCGTGCCAATGTTGTCCATAACATCTGTTTTCTGTGCTCTTGCACGTTTTAAGGCTTCAGTCGGATTAATGCGCTGATACATTCGATTCTCCAGAATTGTGAACTGTCTCGCCAGTTCTAGAGGGTCAATATCCAAAAGTTTCGGTTTCTTGCCTCTTGCCAAAATCGGGGCAGGGGCTGGAATCTGATTAGTTGTGATGAAGGATTTCACGCCGATATCACCATGAGTTTGCTAGAAGAAAGTTCCTCTCAAATCAATGGCAGTAGTTCAATTGAGTTAAAAGACATACGGCGCGTTCAATATGACTCCTTAGGGCTTTAGCCGCAGGCATGCCCGCGACATCGTCCTGGGAGATGAACTCCATCATTCGGTTTAAGATATACGTATCTTCCTGATCCAGAACATACTGTTCTTGGATCATTATTTTAAAGGTATTGAGAACGCTGATTGCGGTTGTTCAGTGTGGCAACAGGGACTGATGATAATGAACCTACCGTATCTGGACGACACGTTGCTTAAATTTAGTCCAATCCTCTAGTTCCTTGGGTGTTAAATTTTCCGGTGGCTGTATCCTAAATCGCTGGACTAGTAAATCAAACAAGTCATCCAAAGTTGTGAAATCTTTAAATGTCATCAAAAAAGCTCTGCTGAATGGAAGGTCTGCAGAACCTGTTAGACATGCTGTTGAAACTCGATTATTTTACTCACCAACTTGATCATGGGCGGTTAACTTTTCAACGAGTGCAGAAACGGTACCACCCTTCACGGAATTATCGGCCTCATCAATCAGTATCTCTGAAGGATTGAAGCTCGATCGCAAGAACCAGGGTCGTGATTCCGCCGCCACTTTATCTGCGTACTCATTCCCAAGGATGCTGATTAACTTCTCAGATCCAGCAGACCGTGCCTTTTTAGTTTGATGAGGTTCCACTGGTTGCCCGTGGATGAGCGAGCAAGAAATCATAAATCAACAGAACTCACATTCATCAATCGTATCAACCTCATTTTCTCCCGGAATGTCGTTTCCTTCCGGGGTGTTGACATGTTCAGTAGGAGGAAGAGTATTGATAGAGGTGTCAAACAGTTGCCTTGGAGGTTTGGGTGGAGGCACAGGACGATTGAAGACACCTGGGAGATCAACAACATCTCCTTGATCAATATCGTTTGCAATCGAGGTCCCAGGCAATGCTCTTTCAGCTCCACCAAGTTGACTATGCACCATGCTTAATCTTGACATACGCCATTCAATGGATCCATTGTAATCGCCTTGTGAAAGGTCTGATTGTTCATGACCAATAGCCATCAAAGCTTCCAAGGTCTCGCGAACTACTGCAAGGTTGCTGCGAAGTGAAGATGAGATAGACTCAAGCAGATTCAGTGACGCTGCATGATCCTCTGAGTTAACGCTGGGATCGAAGGGTGGGATGACTTGACTTGTCAGAAGCAAGGAAGAGCTATCGTCGTACACCGCTTGGGTAGCAGCTTCCAGCGTGCGTACATGTATCCTTGCCTGCAAAAGAGTTTGCGCATACATGTCATCCACAGCATCACCTGCTTGGCGAATACCATCAATATCTACGTGCCGTGCAATGTGGATATCAGCAACAAAACTGAGAAAGTGAGACACATGTGTGACCATGTTCTGAACCCTTTGACGGAGTTGTTCCACTAAACAGGATTAGATACCAATGGATTGATGACATTTGAAAATCATACCTGAACTATCAGACCAAGATGTTGGAGTGGGGTTCGGATAAGACAGGCCTTCGATTCTCCTGAGCATCGTGGTTACTTCAGATATTACATCCTGACCGAGAGGTCTTCTCGGTGCTTGTTCCTCCAATCTCTGAGAAACCCAACCGAAACCTTTCCATGTAGCAGCACTTCCAGCGCCAACTAAACCGATGCCGATACTGGCAGTAGTAAAAGTCCCATATAGTTGCTTCAGAAGCAGTCCTTCTCCATTGTCCTGTTGGTAATGTTGTACTTCTGCAATAAATAAAGAAATAGCCCTTTCAAGTTCCAATGCATCTGTGTCAATCCGATTGAGCGTCTCAGCGATACGCGAACCTGAGTCATAGTACATGGCACGAGCCGATAAGACAAGTCGAGACAGGGTTGCAGTGACCCGTCTTTGCGCAGGTTTCAGGGAGGATGAGACAGATAGTTTTTCAGGAGTCTCGCAAGCAAGTAAGTCTGACGGGATCTGACTCGAGTTCGTAGCAAATACGTAGAGAAGATTGCGGACAGCGCGGACGGCGATCTGAATAAGATCATCCATCCTTTGGTCGTCACCTGCCCGATTGATGTTGGCTTGGACGTTGTCCGTGATAGCATGAACAGCATCACGTGCTTTCATCGCTAAGTCAGTCGCAAGTCTGGAAGATGGTAATACTAGCGCTTGTTGAAGCTGCCTAGCAATCAGCTCTTCCGAAGTGAGATCACTCGATATCGAGTTGTGTTGGGGAATCTGAGTTGATGTTTGATGGACCTGCTGAGGAAGAGCTCGAGAAAGTTGAAAATGCTCAGGATGCACATCTAAATCATCTGGATAGACACCGTTTTTCGACCCTGCGGGATGACTTCTTGGGTTCAAAGGAACGGCAGAAAATTCAGGCTCGGAACTTAAATCATTGATGTCGGTAGGTTCAGGTCGCGTCCAAGTTGTTTCCCCAGTGCGCTTGTTCACAAAAAAGATTGACATTCCGTCGTCTGCCAATCGTTTAATCCAAGGCTCGGGAGTAGAATGAGAGATACCCAAACCGGGAGGCTCGCTCGGATAGGCGCCGTTGATGCCGTTCATATTGGTGGTCACTCCGAAGACCATTCCTGCCCCGGTCGCTGCTCGGACGGTACTCTGCGCCGAAAGACCAGCAAGTTCACTTCCAGATATTTCGTCCGCTGTTTCTTGAGGTAAGTCCCAAGAATGCTCTCCTGTACGTGAATTGACGTAAAATATCTGGAAAGGAATGTCAGCATTATTCTTCGAAGTCGAATGAATTACAACGATATACATACCCGTCCGTCATCCATTATGTTCGGCTCCCAAAAATCATTGGTCTGTGAACCTTGACTTGCGCTTCCACCAGCTGGAACGAGACGCTTATTCTCATTTGAGATTTCGAACTCAAGCCATTCCTCATTCCGCACTTGCCCTTGCATCATTGCATCGGACATATCAAGAACTCCATTATCACTATCCAATTGTGCCATCCCGTCCCCTGCCGAGTAGTCGGAACCGGAAAAAGCAATTTCTGCTTCTTCCAAGGAAATGATAGTCACATAATTGGACGGAAACCAACCCCGTTCGTCCCCAAGCAAACCATCCCACCAGCCAGAGGGCTGTTGACGGAGAACTTCAATGATATCTCCGCGAGAAAATGAAAGAGCAGAAGCATCGTAAGAGGTGTAATCGTACATGGCTTTGCAAAAGAGGGCCTGATAATTGTCATCGAAGAGGTCTTGTTCCAGCGGCTGTTGTTGCTGCTGAAAGCTTTGAGCCCTTGGACTTGAAAGTGACCTCCTGAGCCGATTTGGAAAGTTTGTATGAGGTGAAGGTATCACAGAGGCCATCTGGGGTTCTAGAGGGGAGTGACAAGTGAAGCGAGCTAGTTAGGAGGCACAGATGACTAAGCGACCAAACACGCCTTTGTAATTACAAGCATTTCTATCGTTTAAGTGTTCGCTGTTTCTCGGCAAATTCTACAATCTTTCGGTCGACAAACATTCCTTTCCTATCCCGTACAGCATCCATATAACTCTTTGCCACATTCGCTCGATCTGCCTTCTCCCCTAGATCTTCCAATTCTTCTTCTGTAGTCGGAACCCAGAATGGATCTTGATCGAGTAATTCGTACCTGTCCGGTGTCATCGTCTACTTTGAAATTTGCTTCCAGTTAGTTCAAGTGACTCACCCGCTGAAGATCAACTGAGGGCTCGCAGCCCCAGACGTTCGCTTCCGTATGTCTAGGTATAATTGTTAGTAAAAAGAAACTGACGTTGGGACTTCCTGACCATCTGCGAAACCAAAGCTCTCAACAACTGGTAGCAACGCAGACACTGTGAAAAATGATGTCCCCTCTTTCATCTCTTCTGCCACGATTCGACCACGTCGCCTGGCAACAACGCCATACACCTTTCCAAGTACATCAGCTACATATTGATGATCAGCTCGACCAAATGTAAATTATTACTCGCACGCTCACTGGATGCTTGGATGTCGCAAGAATACATCGCCAACATCAGTCTTGGCGACCAATCAAGAAGACCATTACGACAGGCATCTTTCACGCCTGTGATAACTGAACCCGTTACTTGTGCCATGCGATTATGCTCTACGAAAAACCACAACTGAGCTCAGACGGGCGGAGAGACGTTCAAAATCTTACCCATTTCTTTCTCCAATGCCGCTTGATCTACTTCCACACTCTCAACAAAATAAGCCAGTCCTTCCACTGGCTCTGCACACAATGGGCCCTGGATTGTAGCCAACTGGAAGCCAGATTCGATGTGATTATCAAAATCGCTTATAACGTTTTTTATGCCATTATCACTGTCGCCTGGTTTCGATTTTTCTAACCTGCGCTTCAGTCTACCATTCCATTAACCAAGGTCATCAGGCAACTGGTCCATAATCAATGGAAAAATACCACTCACGATGCAAGTGCTTTGGGCTTTCGTGTATCAATTAATAGACAACTGCCAGCTCCCTGAGGGCCAAATGCCCAAATCCTGTTGTGATTATCAGCCCATTCCCCTCCCACTTCTTTGCACTTGTCTCGCAGCGCGTCCCAAAACTGCTCGGGCTTGGCACTTGGTTTACGGAGGATATCATCACACTTGTCTATCCTTTCTCCATCCTCATCAGATTTGCCATCTTGACGATCATGCAGTAGCTTATCCAGCATCCTTGCGTTATCTAAGAGAAAATCTAAAAGCAGCACCGGTATCGGGCTTGCACGTATCGTGAAAGATACTATGTTCTGAGAGCTTGTTCCCTTGATTGTTCCCCGGGGGGCTCCTAACGTCTTGGTAGGCGCCATGTCTACAGACAATGTTCAGTCTGTAGCATACCAAACCACCATAATGTTTCTAAAAAGAAAATGCGCACCTGATGCCTTCACAGCGGTCTCCCTGAACGGTACGATCGGTTTTGAAGCATGCACCTCGATTTTCGCAAATCGTTCTCGGAGATCCTTCAAACATCTCTGTTCGGGATTTAGCTGATTACTGAGCCAAGTCCGAAGCCTGACAAAATTCACGTGCCTCGAGATGCAACTCCCCAGCAGTCAGGATGACGTGCTCGCCTGTCTGCTGTTGGAAGGTTTCAACACAAGGATCTGATTGACTGAGTAATTTTAGCCCAGTCAACAATTTAGGCATGTCTGCTGAGAAAGCTGGTTCTAGAGCGACACGAACAATAGGTGGCGTCTATATATCAGGTTCAATATCTTCTATCAACATATGGAAGAAACCGCGACTCACAGTTCGGTTTACCGCTCCCAGATTGACCAACCAAGATTTAGGGTCAACTCCGTCTTGAACATCTCTTTTTCCTTGTGCACATACAGTGGCACTCCTATAGACCTTGCCTCCTAAGCCCTTAATCGCGAAGATGTTCCCAGCTCGAACAAAATCGACTGGATTTAATTCTCTGCCCATCATGATGTACAAACCCTCTACTGTTGCGGAAACAATGTACTTCTGATTGTATGGATGCGTCGGCTCAAGGGTTGGGTCATATTTGGGCAACAGCGCATGCACTATACTGCCCACCCGAAGAATACCAGAATACAGACGAGCGAACCCAAGGACCACTTCCGAAGCTTCATCCGCCTCCTCTAGCTCTTCCAAGACAGGAGACTCTCCTTTTGGTGATTGGATCTCTATGCTGGCCAGCTGGTTTTCCGGCCCGTTTTCTTGTTTCTTTGGTAAAACAGCCCGCGCTTTGGCCTTCATTCCGTCTGTTGTTAATGGCTGTTCCTTCTTTCCTGGTAAATCCTTCTTCGATACTGCGAACATCTTGCTCACATACGCTGTGATACATGAATCTATTTCCGCTTTACCCGCATAGAGATCTTCCTCTAATTTGTCTTTGGGAGCGATGGTCACTTCCTGAAGCTCTGGATAAAGCATCTTCGGTATGCGGGTAGATTGCGCAGCGGAGGGGGCAGGAACGATGTCAATTGTCGCCTGTATGATACAAGTTGACAAGGGGAGCCATTGCGTAAAGATCAGAGAAAGAAGCTGGCGTGTATCCTTAGATTTAAGGTTGCGAGGAGGTATTTTGAGGTTGAGTGTGGTGACAATTTTTGTCACCTTGTCTGGATCACTGCAAGTCTGTCGGTATTAGCAATTCAGATATCATAAAATCACAAGGTACACACGGGTTGAGTATTACAGCGTCATATACAGCCCAAACATTTTCAAGAACAAATTGCACAAAAAGTGGCTTCAGTCTTCTGCCTTTGAGATATTTGTAACTAATGACTCTTTTCGTCTTTGGGTCCAAGAAGAAATCGCCCCACAGGACTCTTCTCAAGTTTGCCTCTTTGGTGTTAAGTTTCTGAGCATATAACTGAGCAAATTTTCCAATGCGAAATCCCCATCCGTCTAATGCTGAAGCGAAGATGACATTCCCCTTTTCTGGGGCGAAATAGATATCCTCATCATCCTTTTCCTGAAAATCTTGTTCCGTCTCGTTCACAGTTGCATCGGCTTCATCGGCTTGTTTTTCTTTCTTTGCGATCAACCGTCTTTCCCGTTCTTCTCTCCATCGAAGATCGTCTTCCATACGCTCACTAGCAAAAAAGTCACCCATCACTGCGTTAACTTGCTCTATCAGACGGACAAGGTGATGGTGGGCCTCGACTGGAGAAAGTTTGAGTTCTGTAATTAGACGATCGAATTTATTGATTACGAGGATTGGCCGAAGTCGGTCTTGCCACGCTTGTCTTAGCACGGTTATTGTCTAAAGCACTCTGTCAGTATTTAAAACCCTACAGTTTTGACTTTGACGAAGGAATATCATACTTGCGTACAGACGCCTTCGACTACATCTACGAGGACGAGTGCACCATCTACCAGTCTTGCAGCAATGGAAACCTCGCTGGAGAAATCAACATGTCCAGGTGTATCAATCATATTCACGGTATATGTCTTGGTTCTCTTGCCTTGTTACAAAAAAGTAATGATATGAGCATGCAATATCATACGTCAAGAGTATATGAGTACAATAGCGAACCTCCAGCATTATCCCGTTCCACAACATGAAATTTCAAGGACACCGCGCTACTCTCCATTGTAATCCCTCTCTCCTGTTCATCTTCCCTGCTATCCAGGTATCTTGTCTTTCCAGCCATACGTGCCGATATGATGTTATTTGCAGCCAACAAGGCATCCATTAATGTCGTTTTGCCATGATCGACATGTCCAAGTGTTGTGATAATTCGGACATTGTTTGGGTCTTGATTTTCCATCGCTTGAATATCGAAAATTCTTAAGCCTGGAAGATGCACAGTAGGTAGAACAGCAGAGAGCAGGAAGAAAAATTGATGAATCAAATGTCGTTTTTAGGTTGAGTGAACTATATTCCTGCGCGTTTGTCCATGCATGATAGATTTCCTACAAAAGGAAATTATGATATATTGTATCACGTGGATCCTCGACTTCCCAACAACTGTCTCTCTTCACATGAGTACCACGGAAAAAGAGGAGCGTCACAGGTCATCAAAACATCGACATCAAGACAAAGAGAGTGATAAAGACAAACGTCGATCCCAGGCCAAAGACAGAAAGGACAGAGAGTCAGATATCAAACACAAGAAACGGAGAAAACATGATGACTATGAAGGTGGTAGTCGGAAGCACAAACACAGGAAAAAAGACAATTTAACCATTGTGGACAATGATGAAAATGATGACGACTTGTGGGTAGAAAAGAACGTCGACATAGAGGGTGAACGAGTGTGTACTTGTTCTTATGATACAATTATATGTATCTCCTAATTACTGCGTCGAATCAGATTCTTGCGACAAATATTCCTACAAGCGAAAGCCTCAAAATTACTTCGACCGCCGAGGTATATCGCTCAGAACCGGATCCAATCACCGAGAGTGGAACAAAACTCCAGCGTGACGAATGGATGCTCTTACCACCAAGCATACCTTCTGTTCCACATTCAGGACCTGTTTCTCAACCATCTACCAATAACAATGACAAATCCTTAACCGAAGACTATGGAGAGCCTTTGTCAAATGCACGTACAATAAGCGGTGGTGTTGACTTCTTCTCAAGTCTCGGGACAGCACATAAGAAAAATAAGCCAGAAAGACCTAACCCGGACCAGGTTCTTTATTGATTTCATATTCAATTATGCCACTGACAATTTTCTAAATAGCCCAAGGTCAGCTCCCGTGAACTCAATCAAGATCTTAAGGCAGACAAGTCTGTGAACTTTGACCAACCTCCTCCGAAAAACATAGCTCCAGGTGGTCCAGGTTCCTCTTGGCGCATGATGCGTCTACGACGAGTCTACGAAACAGCAGATGAAGAAGATCGATCTGTCGAGGAAGTTGCCATTGAACGTTTTGGCTCTCTTGAACTGTTTGAAGAAGCCAAAGAAGAACGCCGCATTCTTGATGAACGTGCAGGGAGAAAAGCCGAGCGTGGAAGGAAAGGGGAACCTAGGATTGAGATTGGATTTGGTGGCGAGAAGAGGTTGATGTTCACGGAAGTTGGTGGGAGTGGCGGATCGAGTAGGAGTTCGTCTTTCCGTCGTCCTGGACAACGTATAGGAGATGATGCACCTTCTTCATCTTCCTCGCCGGCGGAGAGAGCACCTGTTCACAAACGGTTGGACGCACTACGGCTACCTTCTCAAGCTAATTCACCTCTTACACAATCACATACCCCCATTCCATCAGTCATGACACCATCCCAACTTGCTGTCTCTGGTTCAAAAGGAAGGGCTTTGTCTCCGTCTTCGTTAAATAAACTTCAGGCAAAGGTGCTACGTGCCAAGCTTATGGGTGCACCTGACTCGGAAAAGATGGAGAAAGAGTATGAGGAGGAACTGAGAAGAGCGTATGGCAGTGGTAGAGACCCAGAAGGCCACGTGAGGACTAGGGTTGAAGTCCTGCCAACGTTAGATATTAGAGGGAAACTGTATGATGTTGGGCATGGCAAAGAAGATGGCGCACCACGACCAGGTAATAGGGGAAAGAGGAAAGAAGAAAAGGTGCGCAACACCTAACGAATCTTTCAAGTCCTTCTGCTAAGCAAATTATAGTTTGAAACACATGACCGGAAAACTGGTGATATCGTTCGATATAATGCTGACGACGATGAAATGACGCTAGGCGAGATGCTGCGGCAAGAGAGATTTGGCGCTGGACTTTCTGACCAGAAGAATTTGGATGCTCAATTTGCTAAAGCAATAATGGGTGACGGCAAGTTTGAGGTACGTGCATCACCTTTGCATCGAGTTTCTGATCAACACGTCTTCAGAACGACCTGGAGTATATGGATGACAATGCAGCCAAACTTGGCCGTCAGAAGATGCGATCTGACGCATTGAAACGGCAGTTTGCAATCCACGGTTCGCGTCACCACTTGGTTCTTGGTACCATTATTCAAGTTTTGGGATAGACTATAAGCGTACCCAACAAGTTCTCGCCACATGTCCCTTCTGCTATGGGGAGGATGATTCCTTACCTAAGGCACCGATTGTTGCAATGGCGACACGTGCATATCTCTCCTGTACTACTTATGAGGAGCTTGTGAAGGGCCAATGTCTTATTGTACCAATTCAGCATCATCTTAACATGTTAGAAGCCGACGATGACACCTGGACCGAAGTCAAGGTGAGCCTTGTCATCGATATAATATTCCACATGTTGACTGGTGTTTGCTTAGAACTTCATGAAGTGTCTAATGCGCATGTTTGCCGAAGACGACAAGGGCGTCGTCTTCTACGAGACTGTTATATCCTTGAGGTGGCAAAAGCATACGTTCATTGAATGCGTACCGCTGCCTTGGGATCAGTTTGAACTTATACCAGGCTACTTCAAGGTATACTCTTTACCAGATATTGCATACGCTAAACTTATAATACTTTTAGGAATCTATCTTGACCTCTGAAGCGGAATGGTCACAACACAAAAAACTGATTGACTTTTCTGCCAGACCTGGTGGTTTTCGACGTGCGATGGTGCCTAACCTTCCGTATTTCATGGTCCAGTTTGACTACAAGGGTGAGAAGGGCTATGGCCATGTGATTGAAGGGACAGGGAGGGAGATGGATGAGGATATCGATGAGGGGGAGAAGGGTGGCGGAGAATTCCCGAGGTGAGGTGGTCTTGTTATCAAACCAGGGGTTGTGTTGATATCAATCTTTCAGATACTTTGCAGGTGAAATCATCGGAAACGTGTTGGAGATTGAGCCCCGGCGGTGGCGACGTCCGCGTAAGCTGGATTTGAGGAGCAACAAGGAGAGAGCGAAGGACTACAGAAAGATGTACGATAGGTTCGACTGGACTAAAATGGTGGAACACTAGGAACCAAATAGACCAATGATGACATCAGTACATACATACATATATATATCTATCTCGCTTATACTCATACTTGTACAACTAGTAGGTTTTCATGCCTCCGCCGTTCCCTTCCCGGCGCGAGTTTCTCTTCGTCTCCCTCCTTTATATTTTTTTCTTTTTCCTTCACCACAGTCGCACCTCCACAGTGTCTCCTCTATCTTCTGATTTGCTTCAAAATGTCCACCACACAATCCAGCCTGACCACCCGGCTTCTGCACAAATGCGACTCTCATGGAAGAACAATCCAGTGCCTGGGACAAGGCTTGTAGCGCATGTACCCGGTCCGTGGTTGTTTTTTGCCATCTCGACCCTACCACCTCCGATCCGGCTAACAAGTGATGTTTGCAGGATGGACAATTTTTGATAACTTATATATTCTCAATGGCATTATCTATGTCGTAACAGATGATCGAGATTCCATGCCAGACGTTTCTTCCATTCTTTCAAAAGGCATCCGGATTGAACCAGGCAGGGACGCGGAACTTGCACGACTACCAACAGATGAGCATATCCGCATAATATCTACGGAAGACGCTCGACGGCTGCTGGGGACAGGAGCAACTATCATAGACGGTGTCACAGTACGTTTTGCATAACCTCCATGGCGGCAGTAAGTCATTTGCCTTATTCAGCTTTTTGTCAATGACCCCTATCAATTGTAAGTAAACCCTCCTTGACGCCTTGTTGTCAGAGGTCTTACTCTTGAAATAGCGTGACACACTATTACCATTGGTCTGCAGAGCTCTTCTTTGGCTTTTGGCGAACATATTCTACACTCGACCTCAAAATTTCAGCCGACAGCAACACCACTCTCCCCTTTGTTCGGCGTATCATATTCAGCCACCTTGATGCACGCCATTGGCGGGACTATGCCCACATGAATGAATGGGTTGTCCGTTCCTCCCTCCCTTCCGTTGCAATGGAGTTTATCGACGATTGGCGCGACAGAGCAGAGTTGGGTAAACCTTTTGTATTCCATCGCGTAGTTGTCGCCGACCGTTCGGCTGCCATGATATCCTCTAACTTCCAACGCTATCAGCGAACTGCTTCTGTTCCGTTTGCGTTGCCAGGTAGTACCAACTGGTGGATGCCTATACGGAACAATGTCGTCAGGTTTGCTGGACTGAAACCCGATGTAGGTGGAGGCACGACAAGCACACCCGTGATCACATACATTTCAAGACAAAATTGGGGTCGGCGCATGTTGGTTCCGGAGCACCATGAAAAGCTTGTCAGAGAGCTTCATAAACTCGGAGCTACGTACGGCTACGAGATTAATGTGGTGGAAGCAGAAAAAATGTCACGTGTGGACCAAATTCGACTTGCCGCTCGGACAACAGTGCGCCCTCCTTCTAAATCTACTACGCACTTAAAAACCCATAATTAAAATATCAGATTCTAATGGGTGTCCATGGGAATGGTCTCACATCCCTTGTTTGGATGAAACCCAATCCCCGTTCTACCGTCATGGAATTTTTTTATCCTCAAGGCTTCGCGCATGATTATGAGTATACCACTCGTGCGCTTGGCATGAAGCACTTCGGCTTTTGGGGTAGCGAGTAAGAGAACTTAATACCAGCGTTTCTCCATCTCCTGACAAGCTTATGCTCCATTACTAGATATTTTACAAGCCCTGACCTTCCGGAGCCCCAGTATGTTGAAGGTTTCCAAAGTAATTCAATTCCCATAGACGGGGAAGTTGTTGCCAGATTATGTGTAGAAAGACTTTCCCTTCAATTCGAAGTCGACGACTAGGCGATATTCATATACATTTGCTTGGCACTCAATGCACCTTTGCATCCACCCTCATTTCGATGTGCTTTCACTTGGACATTCATTCACTCCTTTAACTTATATTGCTCTTGTCCGCTATCCCGCATCACGTAGAACGTTACTTGTACCAATTGTCATACTATCACAGACGCTATAATATCCTAATTAACATAATCAATGTTTGATTAGGTGTAGGGATACATATAGTGTCAATGAATATCGATTCGAAACAGAGACAAGTACAGCCACATTCCAGAAAATAGCGAGGAAGGTCTCTTTTACAATACATAAACCACTTACAATCCGACAATCCCTTGACGTCTAAATGTTCCTGATATTAATGTACGAGAGTGGGCGTGCGGCATGAGCTATTGCTATAGATCATTCTTATCACGAATAACGACGATCAGTACTAAATGTTTTCACGTTAGAAAGACTCATAATATATCAGGCAATCGATCTATCCTCTAACCATCCACCAATCTCCCAATTTCCATCCGAGCGATAGACATCGCGATTCCGTTGTTCAGAGTCAGTAATACCTCGAAGTAAAGTGTTGAGTCGTTTGAAATCAATCGGTTTCAAAACCCAGCCATCCATTCCGTAGCTGATCAACTCTGCGCGTTGCCGCTTCATCAGCGAAGCCGAGACTGCAAATATAGGTATGCGGCCGTTGAGTCTATGTGAAGCACGGTCCTTCTGAATTTGGATAATATTGTCTTTCTCCAGTGCACGAATCCGTTGTGTTGCCTCAAAACCATCAACAATCGGCATCCTAGAGGGCTGTAAACTCTGCCCCGGCAAAAAGAATAACAAGACGGCTTACTGGATGTCCATGAGGACAAGATCAAAATTAAAATCAGACATGACAGTATCAATCCCCTCTTGACCATTTGTTGCATTCATGACAGTATGCCCCGTCAGAATGAGCCGCTTTGCCAGAATTGCACGGTTTATATCATTGTCCTGCAAGTGATCAGGTCTTAAAAACCCTTTGTAGATAAATTGATTGTTGGCTAACCTCAACTACCAGGATCCGTAGCTTCTCCACAGCGGAGCCCTTTGACTCTCTGGGGCATGGCCTGCCGGAGGCAGCAGTTGGTTTTCTGACGTTGGAGGCAGCAGTTGGTTCTCTGGCTGCTTCAGTGATAGAAGTTCGATTTGAAGAGGGTGATTCCACGTGAGTCACCTCCTGATCAAGATAGTCAACTTTCACGGGTCGAATGGGAAGTGCTAGACTCTGGACTTCAAGAATCCCACGACTGCTTGTAACAGTACCAACAGAACCGTTCCGCGAAGAAGGGACATTTTCAATAGGAGGAAGGGATGTATCGTATTGAGCCGATGTACGCGGCGACATATGACTGGTCGCAAGAGCCTCAACAAGACCATCAATCTCGGATGTGCAGGAGGAAGAATGTTCACTTGCAGTCCGAGAACGTGGTTGAGAGCCAGTGGAACGACTTGAGAACTGTGCGACTTCCGACTTGTCGGACGCCAAAGCAAGTGGTATGAGGAATGAGAATCTGCTCCCTGCATTGACTTGAGAGTCGACACGGAGTTGACCTCCAAGCTGTTCAACTATTCTTGCCACAACCGCTAACCCAAGGCCTGGGCAAAAAGACAAGGTAAATGAGGTATCCAGTCTTCCTGACAATTGATCGTACCTACACCGGCCTCGGAATTCGACCGAGGTTCAGAAGATTCTACTTGTTCAAATTCTCGGAACATTTTCTCCAACTTCCCATTCTCAATCCCACATCCCGTATCGGAAACAACAATCTCCACCGCAGTTTGTTTCGAACTCCTCAAACCTTCAGGTTCTTCAAATGTTCTACACCAGACTGAGATCAACCCGGTCTCAGTATACTTGACTACAGTGATAAATGGTCATGGAATCCATCAAGTGAGGATCAATGATACTCACGAGCATTGGCAGTCAAATTTTGAACTACCGTCCGGATCTTTCTCGAATCTCCTACAACAGTCTGAGGACTTTGAGACACATCTACAACAAATTCTATATTTCGCCGTGAAGCTTCCTTGCGATAGATATGCACAGCGTCGAAGATGGTAGCATGGAGATCAAAAGGTTCATTAAAAGATGTCTCGTTCCCACTCTCCAACCGGGTTAGATCCTGATTATCCACATTTGAGAAACTTCACCGAATCAGGTAGAGGACACCCAAGATAACACACCAACAAATCATTGATTGTAAATAAGAGGCTCTGATCGACACAGTTAACATCTGTTGGCTTCCGGTGCTTCAACAGAGCTCAAATAGCAACTGACCTTCGAAGCAGCATGTGAGCGAACCAGGTTGTCTCTAGTTTCATTGTCCAGGGGGCCATTCATTGCCATTTCCAGATAGCTGATGAAATCAAAATCAATCAATACCATGAGATATACGATGGGTAGCGTCGCCAACGCACTTGATAATGTGATTGAGCGGCGTCCGAACTGGAGAAGAAGCAAGTGTTACATTCAGAGCACCTCAAGCATCAAGTCACATTCAAGACACACCTTCATGGGTAGCGTTTGATAACAGGAGGCTAGTCAGTTTGTTAGTCTGTAAAGCATTCTCTTTCTGTCTCCATACTTCGATGAACTATAACAAAAAACCGAGATCAGCTCAGCCAGCAGTGGTCTTAACCACCGGTTGGTCGAAGCGATACCTTGCCATACACAAGAGCTAGAACACCAGCTGTCTCCAACTGTTCATCTGTCCATGCGCGGCACTTTCCAGCCACCGTCTCGGACCAAATTTTGAAGGATTTCCGTGGTTCCAGGCTTGCTTGAGCGCCTTGTACGACATTTTTGAACGGCTTTCCAGCCCAGTGGACATCACGTAATTGGCCCCGCCTCAAAAGGGCAATGAAGTCTTTCCCACCGCTCGATAGCGGAACATATAACAGTCCAGCCACGATCTCGAAGCCTGTACGAAAGACGGAGATAAACTATTGATCCAGGGGCAGGATTGATGGTCCTGACCTGTTGTCAAGTGCAGATCTGGGAAGTCATTGATGACAGCCTGAGAAACTTGAATGGTACTGTGGAATAGCAAAGAGAGAAAAAGGTCAATTCATTCGATCAGCTGTTCACGAAAGGCGATGCGGCAGAGATTAAAGTTCAGGGACAACAATCTACTCACTCAAATTGCTTGAGCCGTAGGTATTCTGCCATGATCAGAATTTCTTGACCGTAACGATTTGGTCCCAGAATCTTGGCTCCCTCACCAATGACGAGTATACCGAAATCTGCATCAAATAATCCAAGTAGGTCATCTGCATTGCTGACAATGTATCCAGTCTAGGGACACAAAAATGGACATGAAAGGAAATCCATCAGGAAACCGCATCGGCGGGAATCAAGAAAACATACCGGATGATGATCAGAAGACAATGTGTTGATCTGTGACAACGTAAAAAAAGGATTGACGTGAGAAAACATAGTTCAACTTGAGCAGACGTAAAAATCTGGATACGGACCAGTTTCCTCGTATGTAGTCGCTGGGCATAGCTCAATCTCTCAATGTTCCGCGATATCGACTGGCTCAAAAGCCTAAGCATTTGTCGTACGGGGAAGGAAACGCGCATTCCTGCATTGCCGTACGAATGACAAGCAACTAGCCCCCAAAGCTGATTAAATGCCATGATCGACTGTGAGATATACCATTGTATATAAGAAAGTATAAGAGCGACCCAAAATCAACAGCTCAGATTATTTGCACTTTAGGGATCAAACGTTACATACAATCGACATTGAGGCTCGGACGCCCATATTTTCAAGATCTGAGTCGAAGAAGTTTGAGATACCAGAAATCAAAATCAAACAGAATCCCTACATTTCAGGTGGATCGGGCTCATGGCCCTTAGGTAGCAGTGGGTCATGTCCTGAATGCTCCATCAGAATAGACCTCATACATAAAGTTGAACCACACACTAGAGGTTCTTTAAGATCTTCCTTGTCTCTCGCAACAATGCGGGCGGTGGGCTGCGAACGATCATAGAGAACCCGAACCTTGTCTGATAGAATTTGAGCTGACGATGGAAATTAGTGAGACACAAATACTTACTGATCATATATAACTCTCTTGCCTATTTATATGACCATCACTTTCTTGGTAAATCATTGACAGAATATATCTCCACACACCTGTCTCGGAATATCAGAAGCCGGAAAATGTAGTCCTCTGTAAAGATCTCTTGTCACACTCCAGTCTACGATTTCTGCTACAGTCTGACCATTCCATGCTTCGTCAAACTGGTAGACTAATACGCGATGAAACTGCGTCAAGTCTTTAATCACACCAACCGTAACTTTCAAAAAAGTCTCTAAATCAGAGGCAGCTCCCAGCTGCTCATTGATTTGGGCCATAACAGCAAATACATCCATCATACCGACAGAATTATTCGAAGTGGAAGCGTGGCGACGTGCGCTACGAGTTGATCTCGGTGAACTAGGCCCAGAAGATGGTACGAATGAGCCTGATAATATGGATGGGGATGTAGGGCCATAGGGTGATGAGCCACGCTCGGTTAACCTTCGTAGTCGCTCCAATGCAGGGAGTGGTTTGGCATGGTTGGTAGTACTTGCCCGAATAGCTTCCGCACTGGGCTTCCAGTCGTCTTCACCTGCGAGACCGAATAGAGAGTTAGGTGTAGATTGTGACCATTCATGTGAATGGGCCAGGGTCGGAGATGTGGCAGAAGCCAGAGGTATTTCATCGCTTGGATGTTCCAGATCTTCAAAGACCACAGTGGAACCAGACGCAGAAGTGGTGACACCTGAAGATGATACAAGTGTACTGGAGGAGCGAGATCTTTGGGACACATTTTCAGGAGGGACGAGATTGAAGGTAGACAAAGGAGAGTATAATGGGTTAAAGGTGTCCGATTCAAGTTCGAATTCCAAAATTATAAGTCCTGGTTCAGATTGATTTGCTCGTTGCGCGCGGTGGACGGCACACCAACACGTCCAGTATCGCCTTGAATTGGACAAAGATGGGCTTGATGATGAGATATCATGGATTTCGTGAGTAAACTGAGAGCCTGGTTCTCCCCAACCACTGACCACAAAGACATGGGGATGACTATCTTCATCTTGAGGGTTAGCATAGGTGGGATCAATGAGGAACTGGATGTTATCCCAAAAAGCATTCGCAGAGCTTTCAGATAGCGTATCGGTGAAACATTCCAGGGAAAACAGAAAACGGGGAGAAAGTCCTAAAATGTCGGTTGAATTCTGCACAGTTAGATGAGAAATATCCACAAATTAGGATTGATCATGCCAAACCTCGGAAACCTGGCGAACAATCAAAGCCTCCTCTTTTTGCTCTACGACTATGAGTACACCAAAACCCTGCACTGATCCTGGGGTTCGAATAGGCTGAAGAAATGTGTCAGAGTCTACCACGATAAGTCATTTTCTAGTCACGGACCTCATCCTCGCAACGTTGCAACTTTCCTTCCCGTCCAACAATTACGTGGTTTCCGTTATCATCCTGTGCATACTGAAATCTAAAAGCAACATGTTCTTCATTTTCAGAGCCGCCTTTCCACATGGATTCTGCATCAGCTGTTGACTCTGATGTGGTACCAGTTTCAGAGCTTTCATCTCCAACGGACAGAACACCTGACTGCATCCGTCTGATTTCTAACAGCTTAGTCTCACTTGCAGGCAGTGGTCCTTCCATGGGTGAAATACTTCTGGGGGCAGAAGATGGAACTTCCTTGGTGATAGTAGATGGTAAGAGATCAAGAGGAGCGGAATGGTACCCGCTGCTCTCTGTATCACTTGTCAGGTGGAATCGACCGGATGATAGGAATTCATGTTTGTGGGTATGGTCACTGCGACTTGCACTCGGCTGCCTTGAGAGTATGGATGTCCCAGACCCCCCATAATCAATGCCTGCAGAAGACGGTGGCGGCGGAAGATGCACAAGGCCATACTGCGATAAATTGTAAGGAAGGTCTTGAACGCTGTCAACCTTTGAGTTGGGAATATTGTCGGAAACAATAGCTACGCAATCCACGTCTTTGGCGGTGGTGACTAGACTTTGGCTACTTTCCAACGGTGAGAGGTTATCAGTCGAGGATACTGACAGCGCAGAGAGGTCAACCGAGGGGAGAAGAGAGATACCCCTAACAGCTGAGTCTGGGCTAATGAACAAAGGCAGAGGGGTTGCGTGGCATCCACCGGTCTCGGTCTGGTTCTCAGACCCTGAAACCAAGCAGGAAGACACAAGTTCGACCGGAACGCTAGAAGAAGTCCGGAAAAAATTTTGGTTTTCCTCCTCTCCGGAAAAGTGACGGTTTTTTTGCGAGGAAGACATTCTGCCGGAAATATTTATTTCGCCGTGTTGTGAGGAACCAGCAGGGTTTGGAGAACGGTAATGAGATTGGGGTTGTATATGAGAAGAAGCGAGAGGAAGGGAGGAAGAGGAAGACACATGAGACATGCAGGAGGTTTTTTGTCTAGATTGAGTTGTGCCCAGTAGCTCTCCAGACTCAAGAGATTGATTTGCACACGTAAAGTCACACTCTTCTTTAAGCTTGTCATTAGCTTCTGCCAGGCCAGTAGTAAGAATTTGCGAGTTCTCAGGAGCATGGGTGTTAGTATCTGGGGCAGAACGAAAGTGGTGTAGTTCCGAGTCCCCAAGGCAAAAGAAGGAAGAGACAGTGGATGTGCTTTTTGGAAGAGCAGCTGGCTCGATGGCGGAAAGCAAGGAACGAACAGGGTAGACAAAAGAGGATGCAGGGGGAGACGAAGAAGTTATACGCCGCGGAGACTCGTCTGACATAGTGGACAAAACAGAGAAATCCACCTTCCGTTATGGCCATTTACTTTTTCCGACTAAAACATATGACGTAGGATCACGTGTTCATTAGATACAATGTCACAGTTCAAACATGTGACCCATCGCGTCCTGTACTCCTTCCTGTACCCCTAGATAGTCGTGTCCACCGTACTTGGCTTTAACCAGTGTGACATTCCTGTTTTTGGTCCTGTCCCAGAAGTTGTCTATGTACCCGAAATTTCCCATATCAATGTGTTTGGCTATCTTTCTTTTCACCGCCCTTCTCTCCTCAAGCGAAACAGAGAGGGCGTCCGACGTCTCTTGTAGCGCGCCATGCGAATGTTTAAGTCTCGGAAGCACCCCATCCAAGAATGCATTGAAAAGGACATCTGCATGAAAGTCGGGTATGTCCCAATCGTTTTCTGCATGCGCAATAAGCACAGGCCCATCAATTTTCTGGGGACACAGTCAGCCATGAAGTTGGGTAGGTCCAGATGCGCCATGCCATACCGGCACCGCTTTAAGTGTGTCAAACTTGTGCACCAGTGCCCATGATATGAGTTCTAAAATCATGTCCAATGATGTTCCTGGCTTCGACTCCATAACTCACTAGTGGCCCAGGGAATGGCGGCAAGTGGCTTCATCAGAGGAAGCAGTCCAAGGATGTGGTAGGTCTGCAGAACATCTTGAATGCTTGAAAAAGGCTAGAGTACCTTAATTAATTTCTGGTTCAGAAGACTCATGATTGACTTTACACTTAGCAAGGTCAATCCCTTGTAAGTAATTCCATCCTTTGTCAACTCACTTGCAAGACCAGCGCCAATCCCCGTGCCTAAGCTATGTCCAACAATGAGCACATCATCTCCGTCAACCCCTTTGCGAGCCAACCAGTCCCAGGCTGCACGAGCATCGTGGATAACTCCAGCTTCAGTCGGCGTCCCGCTGCTGTCAGCAAAGCCACGATAATCAATAGCTAAAACGTTTACTCCCAACCGCGAAGTGAAGGTCTGATAGTGTTGAATACGAGCAGTGAAAGCGCGTGTCGCTGCATTTCCATGAAGAAAAAGTATAGTAGGATGCTCCTGGATAGCGACAGGGATGTGCTGAGCAGGGAGTGACTCCTGAGTCGGGATGGCCGGGAGCTTGTGATAATATCGGTCCGAAAGGATAAACCAAGCCCCAATAGATTCCCCATCTGAGGTAGGAATACGTAGATTCATTGTCTTGTTTGCTGAAAGAGTACTAAGCTTTTTCGGCTGCAGTGTGGTTAGGGGTCCGGACATACGAGCAAGACCATACTTTTCGGGTACATCAAAATTCGCAAAAAGCGGAAATTTGATGGCGTGGAGATAGATTGCACTGACCCATTGGTTTAAGCAGGGCAGCCGCTTAGGCGGGTACAAAGAGATCAAGAAACATTACTTACTGTTTTTGGAAGAACGGGATGAACAACAATAAGACAGCTCCTACGTAGAACGCTCCGATAACCAGTAACATTTGTCGAGCCTGCATGATCCAACTGATATGAACAGTCATGTCCTCTGTCATAGTGAAATCTAAAACGTTTGGTGTATGATTCAGAGGCACGTGAGATCACGTGAATCCAACTTTAAATGTCTTGCAACATATCGATTTCATTTCAATGGTTCCTGGTGAGCGAATGCCTCGTGCTTGGTATCGCCGTCTTGGTGTGGGCATCACTACGGATATTCGTGCAAGGACTCCCTGGTATTTGAGCGATTGGGTCGATGCCTGGAACTACCGTGTCGTGCCAGCAACTGCCCTTATTTTCTTCGCCAAGTTTGTCCAATGATTCTTTGTGTGTGAGAATCCCCTAAAATAGCGGGTATTTTCCAGTGTGCTTCCAGGAATTGCATTTTCCTTGGATCTCATTGAAACCACTCGAGAATACGGTGTATCGGAAGTTTTAATGTCATCGTTCATGGCTGCATTCATCTTTTCGGTGTTTGGAGCCCAACCATTGACCATTGCTGGAGTCACCGGTGCGTTTGCGCTCGGAAGCTCCTCAGGTACCTTCATTAGCATCCATCAGGTCCCATCACCGTTTTCAATAAAACTATCTATGATATCCTCCTTCGTAGGGCAAACCCTCCAGATTTTCATCAGTTCATTGGTTGGGTCTACTTATGGGCAGCAATAATCCATTGGGTGACTGCTATCCTCAACTGTAAGTACTCCATCTACTGAATTGGTCACTGAACAATTCTCCTTCTCTCCAGGGTGTAACTTCTTGAAATATGTCACCCTATTCTCCTGCGATACTTTCGGCTTTTACGTCTCCTGGGTCTACCTCCAATATGGAATTCAAGTTCTTACCCGCCAGTTCTCCAATCCCGAACCTGGTTATCTCGTCTCGATAATTCTCGCGCTGCTCATGCTTGTCATGTCGTTTCTCTTCCAATCTCTTGCACGATCATCATACTTTCACCGTTTCTTTCGTAGATTTTTTGCAGATTACGGCATGCCTATAAGCCTTGTCGCTGCATCCGCAATGGCTTATTGGGGTAGATTCAACTCAGCCAATCCAGAAACGCTACCTATCGGACCCGCGTTCAAAGCAGCCAATGGTAGAGATTGGCTCGTCAAGTTTTGGCATTTGGATGGAAAATGGGTTGGGATAGCATTACCCTTCGGCGTGATCCTTTGGATCCTGTTCTTTTTCGATCATAACGTATCGGCGAGTCCACTTATTGATGATACCGACTCATTCTCATGTATCAATCAAATTCCATCAGTCATTAATGGCTCAAGGGACAGAATTTCCGCTACGTAAACCTCCTGGATTTCATTGGGATTTCTTCCTTCTTGGTATCACAACGTTCATCGCAGGACTTATCGGCGTTCCGGCTCCTAATGGACTCATTCCCCAAGCTCCTATTCATACTATGTCTCTTGTCATCATGGGCCACGATCGCAAAGACGAAGAAACTCAAAAATGTGAGCCAAAGTCTGAGCCTTCCCCAAGAACTGCATCTCGCAACTCCAGAAGCTCAGATTTGGGATCGAATCATGACTTAGCACTCCAAAATGAAAGAGGCCCTTCACATCTAAACGAGGTTCCCATTGGTGTGGTGGAACAGCGAGTGTCTAATTTAGCACAAGGAAGTCTATGTCTTGTGTTATTGACAGGCCCACTTCTACACGTATTAAACCTCATATCTAGAGGCGTACTCGCGGGTTTATTGTACGTGGATCATTTGATTCAGTTCTCCTTGATCTCGCTTGCTGATGTCATTTTATCATATTAGCTGGTACATGGGCCTTGATGCTCTTATGAACAATGGAATCTCGCATAAAATGTTTTACCTCATTCGGGACAGGCGCCTTACACCAGTCGGCGAGCCGCTCACGCGAGTTCGCAAGTCACGTATCATTTTGTTTATCTTGGTCCAACTCATTGGTTTCGGTGTTACTTTTGCAATTACTCAAACAATTGGTTCGTCTTTATTGTACCCGCCCCCAAGGAACAAAGAGTTCTTTTCATCTAAATAGACACTGACGTTATTTATCTACACCTCGTAGCCGCAATCGGATTTCCTGTCATTATCATGTTACTGATACCTCTCCGTATTTTCCTTATTCCTCGCTTGCCATTCACCAATGAAGAACTGGCAATCCTAGATGGCCCGACGGCTTCACCATTTGTGAGTCGGTGTTCCTTAGAAAGTGTCAGAGTTCGATTTGTCCCTGTCACTCCTTTTTCTCTCCCTTCTCTTCTTTTTTATTTGCTCGATACCGCCGACTATCGACCAGAGCCACCTTTTCTGCACCTTCTCTCTTCGGGGTGAGCTTTGACCCCACTTTCGAATAAATGCCCCATCTGTTTATCCAGGTTCCGAATTGTCAGCAGGTTGTTGATGCAAATTTGCGTCACTGTACTGCAGAGATTGCGTTTTTGAGTCCTCTATCGACATCCTCAGCTCGCTTGAATTGCCAGACTGCTAGAGCTTTTGTCAGCTTCTATCAAGCCTGATGTCATATGGGAATATTCAGGACTGTTCCCAGTGACAAGACTCAGATACTTTTTTTTGCCAGCGTGGGTCTACATTTACACGCAGCAAAGAGACATTATTTTTACTTTTTGTGCACCTACTTTTGGAATACCCCGTCGTCATTCCTTTGACGGTCCAATTTTGTATATTGGATTGCTGATGTTATCTGCAGACTATGGAATCCGTTGGTGGAACACTGTAGTTTATTTTAGGT
>Ga0153944_1000050_pt1 | contig 49623 bp, 54 predicted proteins | sample TSNJ028MetaG_FD_104703 | JGI IMG/M metagenome (GOLD analysis project Ga0153944, IMG submission 104703) | Attine ant fungus gardens microbial communities from New Jersey, USA - TSNJ028 MetaG | ecosystem: Host-associated > Fungi > Mycelium > Unclassified | place: USA: New Jersey, Wharton State... | reverse complement strand
CTTTTATTTGGAGTAAACAAAGAGAACTCAATAGAGTTCCTCTTAGATTTGGACTACTACTTATACCTTTTACATATGGTCTGAGCTACTAACCCTAACCTACTAATGATCCAATAGAACATACTAGAATGTTCCTTGGTATGTGACTGTGTGACATGACAGATTTGTGATATGTCATGTGATCCTGATCATGTGACTCCCCTATTATCTAATTATAAGAAAAGAAAAGTAAAAGATAAAAGGAATAAAGGAATAAAAGTTATTATAGCCAAGATGGCTCATAATACTACTATCTACCCAGCCCTGTGCTGCCTCCTTTTCCCTATATTTTTCTCTACTTTGTTTTTGTTCTGTGTCTGTCTCTCTCGTATGACATGATTTGTATATTTATCAGAGGCAGTGAGCTCTGTAGTCAGTAGACTACATACACTGTGTTACAAAATATTGATATATAATAGTGGCGGAGTGTGACTGTGTGACAGGTCTAGTTGACATCCCAGGCGACTTGACTTCTAAATATCTGCCGTGTCATCAAACCTTGGCTGATCAGCTGTTTGTCCACCATGTTAAACACACGTGCTTACAGGCTCATAACATCTTGGGAATCGTGACTAAATAAAGCTCATCACACCGTATAGAGGACTATCAGTCCATCTTACTCTCGGTAAACTCATCCCCGGGCCTTGAAAAAGATAACACCATCAATGATAGAGAGCTTCTTATTCAAGTTTGTGATACATGTTGCGTACTTGGCAAGGTGGACTGATAGCTGCATTCTCTCAACACAGAATTACTAGTCTTTGTAGTAATGTTGGCATCATGCTCCTTACTTTGTGATACTTTCTTGGTATTTCCCCCTTATTTTGATGCGATATTAACTGGAGTGTAGTCGGATATGCGATATGGGCATTTGACAAGAATGTTGCCCATAATGATTAAATTACTTCACCAGTTGCGTCGACGCCTCCCACATGACAACTCTGATTACAAGAAACGAGATCTAGACCCGTGTGCCCCGGAAATCTTTAGTTATTAGCCTTCATCATGGATTTTCCATATAAACGTTCCTCAAAGCTTTATCAAAAATTCAGAGTTCTACTTACCAGTTGTCTCTTCTTTTCACCATGCATTCACTTTTCAAGATATTTTACATACTCGTCTCCACGACCTCCTTTTGGATCGCGTTTACGCCACCTAATCTACCCCCTGCCAAAGACGAAGGGGCAGAGTCAACAGCATTGGAAGTCCTCCTCAGACAACGCCCTTTGTTTACCTTAGTGAAAGTGAGCTATCAAAACATCAAACTATCGTTGAAGCTACCGAAACGTTGATCCGCATTTTAGGGCTCCTATGTTTGCATTTCCCTTGCTGAAATAGCAGTCATTATTGCACTACATGTGCCTGACCGATTTAACTCCCGCTTGGTGCTGTCATGTCTCATTTTTCCCGGTGGGACAGCGGAACGCATCAATACTCCACTCTTATCTATCATTGGGGCATTCATGGTAACTGTTGGAGGCCTCATAAGACTTGATTGTTATCGACGATTGGGCAGGATGTTTACCTTTGAGATGAGCATTCGAAAGGATCATATGCTTGTCACGTCGGGACCCTATGGTGTAGTTCGCCATCCAGGATATACTGGAATGTTCCTTGTAATCAGTGGAATGTTGCTTTTGCATGCATCTGAAGTGAGTTCATACTGACGGCAAAGGTTACCACCATTTATAACCATTAAATTTATTTCAGGGCTCTTGGTTGAGGGAGAGTGGTGTGCTGAAAATCGCAATGATAAAAATATTCCTAGGACTTTATTATGGATTAGTTGTAGCCTTCATGTTTGGGCTACTGAGACGTATGTCGAAAGAGGACAAGGCGTTGTACCTGTTGGTTGGAAAAGAATGGGAAGACTGGGCAGAGAGGGTCCCATATAGGCTGCTCCCTTCCATCTATTGATCGCCCAAGCTTTTATGGATCGTCCAGGCCGCTTCCTTTTGTCTATTTACTGTACAATACGTCGCTATAAAATGAAGATGTTGCATTCAAGAAGTGATTTATTTTAGAATCCCCAAAACGAGTAAAAATATCCATTCATTCATCGATCAAAACTCAAACCATATATCAGACCCTCCTTCAAACAACAACAGAAACATTCAAGTACTGTAGTAACTACAGTCAGAGGATCGAAAGAAACTTTAGAAAGTTGAAAATATTCCAGATTTCTGATGGAGAGGGGAATGACTCTAGCAATTGATTAAATGGCGGGGTCAGCCTTTAGAAGAGATGACTTGGGAGGATCCTACAGGAAGCTTCAAAGGCATGTCATGAGTCTCACACAAAAGAACCAGGCATCCCCAGGATGCCCATGCTCTGAATCTGATAGCAAAATTGCAAAGACGCAATCCTAGGAGGGGGTGATGCGTCTAACTCATGTACGTCACATCTATCTGCATCATCCCACGGGGGACTTCACCATCAACATTCACACCTAACTTGGAACGACCCCGGTCGACTTCCTCTGAAGCTCAGGTGTAGTCAGTAGTGTACCACTATGTATCTCACCACCGCATCTTAACACCTGCTTGTTACAGTGTACAAATACAGGATTCTCTCTCTCACATACGTCACATTGCCTCTACCCCAAACATCTATGAGAAAACTTCGCCCACACCCTCCCCTATGGCTACACGCCTTCTGTAGCCACACCACCCAATGCAGGGCCCTGCTTAGGCCCTCCACATCTTAGCACTAGCTTGTTGTGGAATATAATGCTGAATCCAAAAAAAATGTATGTCACATGACTGAGACGTTGCACGCCTATATAGTCAGATGTTTGTCGTTGGTAGCTCTAGTCTTGACCTGGTCAATACTATATCGCTGTTCTAACACAGGGTCCTGGGAAATCGTAACAGTCAAGGTACCATCAACAAAAGACATATAGCAGAATTGGGGCCTAGCGACGGCTACGGAATGACATGTGAATGACATATGGTCGACTGTCAGACATATCGCGATGGTCGTCAGCTATGCGATGTGGCTCATGACACATACTGATAGTTATAAACGATTTCTTGCGGAAGGTCTTTTTCTTTGGCTTTCTTCTTGTTCATCTGTGTCTTGCGCCCTAGGTCGCCTCACACTCGGCACTGGTGTCGTTTTCTGCATTCAATTTTTCTTCCAAGAACTGGTTTCTACCCTATAAGGTCTCCACCCAGTATAATGTCTGCACGGAAGATTTGTGTCACTTTTCTTCTCATTGCGCTCTCCTCCTTGAATGCTCAAGCGGCCCCTACTTTTTCTCAATCTCTCGATGTCTGCGGTTTCAACGGTGTATGTTTCTATCTGGTGTCAGCATATATTGCTAATTTACCTCTGTTCGTAACTTTCTCGTATTTTGAATGTGTGGGACGATAGGGCCAAGTCAAGACAATTACCCAGACAGTGACAGTCACCGCTGCTTCATCCGCCCAGACGTCCAGCGACGTTGTCGGTAAGTGATAATCTTTGACTTATGGGATTGTCAATAAGACTCCTGGTTTAGGTCACAATGGTGGAGGCAGCAGTACAGGCAGCAGTACAGGCAGCAGTACGTGTAGTATAGTATCTGCATTCTCATTGGTGTCATGTTCAAATTCCAGGTGGAATAAACAACAATAGCAATGCTGGAGCCGGAAGCAGCAGCAGTGGCGGGAACGGTCGTAGCAGCAATGGCGGGAATGGTGGTAACAGTAACGAGGGAAGTAACAGTGGCGGAAGTGGCAGCAACAGTAATGAAGGAAGTGTCAACAATGGCGGAATTGGGAGCAACGGTAATGGAGGGAGTAGTAACAACGGCAATGGAGGAAGTAGTAACAACAATACCGACATACAATCCTCCTTGAGTAAGCCTCAAGTTCTAACAAACCCCACATGATCATACTTACTATCATCCTTCAGCTCTTGACCCTAGAGCCATCGCCACTGGTTTCGAGAACGATGGCCAGGATGTGCCCACAGATGGCCAAGTTGCTTCCCTCACTTCCTCCAACAACTTCATCAATTTCTGTTTAACTGTCCCTCAGCTACCGATCACCAATGGCAAGCAAATCACCAATGGTTCATGCAATCCTGCCCCCATTGGCCTTATTCCTGCAGTTGATAATATGCCTTCATCTAAATTCTCCTTCCCGCTTAACTTCGGTGCTGTTAAAACCAACACAGCATTCACAATCAAGATGCAGATCCAAAACATGCAAACTGGATTCTTTGTTAATGCCCAGGAAAATTACTTCGCTGCTCCGCAACAGCTCAACAACAAAGGGCAGATTCAAGGCCATTCTCATGTTGTCATCGAACAGCTCGATTCAATTGAACAGACAGTGACGACTAATCCTCAAAAATTTGCATTCTTCAAAGGCTTAAACGATGCTGCTGTCAATGGGCTTCTAACTGCTGATGTAACGAACGGTCTTCCCGTTGGTGCCTACAAATTGTCGTCCATCAACTCTGCCGCGAACCACCAGCCTGTTATTGTCCCTATTGCTCAACACGGGTCTCTCGATGATGCCATCTACGTAAGTTTCACATCTCATACCTCATCCCTTATCTGAACGATGCGATTCTTCTTTCCAAAATCTTCAGTTCTTCGTCACTGATGACGGTAAACCACCCACCGGCGCTCCTTTCAACAGCGGCGGTGGTGCAGTCTCATCCGTGACCAGTTCGACCTCATCCGTGACCAGTTCGGCCTCATCCGTGACCAGCTCGGCCTCATCTGTGACCAGCTCAGCCTCAAGCCTCGTAACTGGTTCCAGTGTAGCTATTCCTAGTGCATCCACTACCGGCAAGGACATTAAAGGCAATCCGAAATCAACATCTGCGGCAGGCAGTGGCAACGAGCAGCTGACTACGACTGTCGTTGCCTCCCACAAGGCTGGTGCAAGTGCTGTGTCTGCCACTGTAACAGCGACAGGTAAAATTACAGGAACTTCTACTGCCTCCGCCTCCGCTTCTGCTTCCAATTTTGCCATCCCGACTCCCCAGGGAAACAATACCGTTGATAGCGGAAACGATCCCAAGGACACTTCCAAGGACAACAAAACATCAGTTGGCAAGGGGGGCATTGCTGATCAAAAGAATTAAAATTTCCTCAAATCCTCCACCATGTGCCGACAATCTGGTGTTCCTTTCCCTCTGATGGACCCTTATTTATTATTTTTAGATCATGGTGTAGTCCAGGTGTCTTTGCCATTGCGCGATCTCCGTTTTGCTATTCAGTATTTCCCTTTATTGTAATTGTGCTTGATAGAAAAAACAGTCGAGTACTGGGGTGGTCGTTCAGTTGCAATCAGGAAAGAGTCGATGTCATCGTCTTTTTACCTCAAGAACAAGGTACTCTATAGTGTTTCTCGCCGTTCAAACACGAGATGAAGCAACTTCTGCCATGCAAATTTGAGAAAGGTCTACTCAACCACATTAAGTACCAGTAACAAAAAAAAGCTCTAAACATTTCTGTACTCGAGTCCAGGCGCACCAGGTTCCGAACTTTCAATTAAAACCTTTGTGAACCCATTTTCGCCTCCCTCTGCCCTTTGTACTGCCTCCTCGACGGACACAATCTCAACATTGGCAAGACCCAGAGATTTCTTGAGATACGGTGCCAACTCCTGCAATACATGAAGTTCCGTGAATGGCAATGTTCTATTGAACGCTGTCTGGGCACCATACTGCGCCATACGTTTCTGTCAATGATAAAGTCAATCAAAGATGATGATTTCTCATCAATTGTGACAGTACCTTGAATGTTTGAATGAAAGGCATAGCCCTCTTATCCTTGATCAAGCCCTTCTTCACCAACAGTTCCTTGACTTTCGCATCGTCAACTCTATCCTCTGCCTTCACATATGCCTCTTGTATGATACCAACACACACGTCCTGCCACTCGGGAAACACTGTCGCGACATAGATTCTAACCGCTTTTTCCTTCTTAGGGTCAAACATCAAGTCGCTGTTCGCACCACCCTTCTTCGATTTAGTCTTCATGTGCATCTTGACCAGACCAGCTTCTGCATCTCGAATGCTCTTAACCGTACCCCGCATGTACTCTGCAATCTCCAATAAACCTCGATCTACAGGTTTGTCAGGTGTAGGCCAGAGAGCGAGCTGGATCGATTGCGGCTGGTTGAGGATAGCTGGCGAGGACCAGATGTGATCGGCAAAGTGGGGAGCGATAGGCGTGATGATGAGGGCAGCAATGCGAATCCAATAGGTGATGAGATCGACGTGCATGCCGACGTCGGAAGTGACTTCACGGTACCAATCACGAACGATCTGGAGTTCGTAGAAGCCGTATTTGAGCGCATCCTTGTAATTTGTACTGGAACAGTCAGATGAGCGGAGCTATACAAAGGTCTGAAGATACATACGCTTCGTAATGGCTTTGTGTTATATTAATGAGCTCGTTGATCTCCTGCTCGAAGACATCATCAAAGTAGCTTCGAGATCCGCGCCTCAAGCTCTTTTCGTCGTCTTTCAAGGTCTCCTGTGACAAGGTATATCATCCAGGCCATCGTGGACCAGATACAAGCACATACCTCACACCATCCCAAAAGTGTATGTACCCTCAAGATATTTGCATTTGCACTCTTCTCTTCGAAATTCGCATCTTCCAACCCATCTCCAGCATCAGCCAAGGATAGCCTTGTCGCGTCCGCACCAAACTTCTCAATCGCCTCTCTTAATGTCAATGAATTGCCTGTACTCTTACTCATCTTCTTTCCGTTCAACATCAAATGACCGTTTGTCCGCATACTCAAAGGGAATTGACGTTCAGGGAATAATGCGGCGTGGTTGTACAATGCAAACGTCAAGTGGTTCGGGATAAGGTCTTTGGCGGAGGATCGAATATCGAAAGGGTAGAAGTATTCGAATTCATGTTTCAGCCTATCGGCTTTCTCTTTTGGTAACGGGGAAAGAGAGGGGAATGGACCGTCTGCGAGGATATATTCCCATATTTCATCAATCATTTGGTCGGGGGAAATTTCAAGAGGACCAACTTTTGAGCCATCGAGGCTCCCACCTGCGAAAACAGCGCATCCAGTCAGCACACAAGGGGCACAGAAAACTTTTCAGCGTACCATGCAACAGATGAGCAGCAGTATAGTAACTCATATAGATTGTCGAGTCACTCAGACTCTCAACTAAAAACTGAGGGTCCCAAGGCAGTTTGGATCCAAGACCATAAGTTCTCGCACAGGCCCACTGATTCAACCACGCGAGAGTCTTTTCAAACCCATGTCTCGTCTCTTCCGTATACGTGTTCATCTTCTTCAACAATCCCTCAACTTGTTTCCTCCATTTTTCCTCGCCATAATCCAAGTACCATTGATCCATCAACGCAACGACACACTCATCTCCCGATCGCGAAAGAACGAACCCTTCAGGCTCCGCGTATGCAAACGCAGATCCGGATCGAATGAGTAATTCCCGAACTTTTGGTTTGGCTTCTTGCACAGGTTGACCAGAAAATTCACCGATGATCATGGTACCGTTATAGAAACCCTCCTTATAGGTAATCTCCTTTGCCTCTGCCAACTGCTTGGTATCCTTGGCGGATTGGATTTTCAGGTTTTTCACGATAGTGGGGGCAAGGAGATTGCCATACTCAGGCGTGCTCAAGACTGGGACGGGGTCGATAGCGGCCCACGAAGGATCGATCTTATAGTACTCAGCTTTTTTACGAAGGTCCATCAAAGTTTGGTAGTCGTCAGGAGAATCGGATGGAACGGAGGTGACGACACCAGTACCCTTGGTTGCGAGTACAGTATCCATGGGCAAGACATAGACTTCTGAGTGAATCGCAAGAGGTGCTTTAATTTTGCTTCCAATCAGCTGAGAGCCTTGCACCTCGAGAAGTTGGTTGACTTCGCCATGGGGTGTGGAGATGCCCTGGAATGCCATGTTACGAGCGGCGCGGTATGTACAGAGGTACGCTTCCTTTTCGTTGGCAGCGAAGATGCCGTACTTGAGAGCTGGTCCAACGTAGCAGTTGGTTTGACCATACCTATAAACCAATCAGCGTCAAAAACAATGAGCCAGCCATACGAACTGACATCGTCTCGGGTCGAAGCGTAGCAGCAATCATAAAGACCTTTCTCCCGTCTACCTTGTTCTCAACAACCTCCTTCACAGCGGGACTCCATCTAACGACCTCCATCTTCAGCGCAGTATATTCTTGTGGTCCAACACCCTCACCGTCCTGTCGGTCATGATCCATACAGGGTTGACCATCCTTAGGGCTGTAGACAGTATAACGTTCACCAAACTTAATTTTTCCGAGTTTGTAGAGCTTGTTGACCTGCCAACGGACAAAAGCATCATAGTAGGGATTGGCGTCCGTGGTAAGGAAAGAACGGCGCCAGTCTATACGCGAACCGAACGCATTATTATCAGCCTAGAAGCATTACTCGGTGAATACATAATGATCCAAAGGAAGAAGTGTCGTACAATAGCAATGGGAGGGAAATAGGTTAGCCAATGGAGAGGATCGGCAAACTTCTTGATATCAATGCGGGGCACGCCAATGGATTCCATAATTTGAAATTGGTATGTAAAGCCGGTCGATTTAGCGACGAGTTTGCCTTTCTTGGCTTTTGACTTGTCATCGGACGTTGTGTCTTTTTCGTTTTCTTTGATTTCTTCGGCTTCGGCAGCTTGTTGTATTTGAGCCTGAACCTCCTCATATCGCTCGAAGTCCTGACCAAACAGTTCCATCTCACGGATAATTTTGTCTGCGGATGCCTATGAAAACATGAAAGGTTCGTTCAACATGTACAAAAACAGATGAACATACCTTGATAGGCATTCCGGTGACGTGGAAACCATGAGGGAACAAAGCGCGCTTGCCCAACATACGTTGATATCCTGTCGCAAATTCGATTTTTGAAATGGTGAATGCATGCCCTAGATGCAAACTGCCGTTCATATATGGGTATGGGTAGTTGCCGAACCACTTCGGATAATTTGAATAGAGCTCTGCTTTGGAAAGACCAACAACATCTTGTTGAGGGGGTGCATCGACCTCGAATATGTGCTGTGATTGCCAACGATCTTGATATTTCTTTTCCAACGACTTCAGATAGTCGCGTTTGGCTGTCTGGTGTCACATCAAGAACGTGAACAAAGGGCCGAAGTTGTGAAAGAAATCCAAGCACCTGGGCAAGTTCGATAGTCTGAGCCATAGAAAAATTCCGGGACCTGGAGAGCCTGTAGAGACTATAGAAGGAGGGACAGAGAAGTGAGTTCTGTATCGAGTAAATCAGTTTGTCGAGTTTTGTCCAATTGCATTGGATGGGATCAACTCGAGTCACGCCTAACTTGTCCGTTATCGAGATAAGATAACGATAAATTTGCATCGAATCAGTCACATGATCTAAATATATCACATGATTATATACCGCGTTCTGACGCGTATTTAAATCACTGCCCCAATGCCTGGTCCAATCAACAAGAAGAAACGCAAAGCACAGTCAAAAAACAAGAAGAAGAAAGTACTGCGGGAAGTACAGCCTGTACCTCTGTCATCTGTGACAATACCTTCGCCTTCTCCACCACCCACCGAACTACCTACACCACCGCCAAACGAACACTCTATTCCCTCTCCGTTCGATGATCCACACAACAAGTCATACACTAATATACCACACTCAGAGCATTTTCCACTCGAAAAACCGTTCATCTACGATCCAGGTAATGGACCGCGTGTAAGGGATACCCGCGCTTTTCTTGCTTCCAAATTCTTCGCGCAGCCACCCGCTTGGGATGTACGTACTTGCTCTCACGCGACAGTTCCAAGAACTATGTATCTATGAAGTAAACCAATATACGCAGGTTCCACTTTGTGCAGAATTTGCTCAACAAGAAGTACTTGAAATGATCCGGACCGTACTTTCCGAAGAATTAGCACTGGTATGCCACTAGTGGTAGATTTTCGCCGACCAACTGCTTACCCTTCGCTACCTAGATTCTTTGGTACAACAAAAGCCGTGCAACAAGCCGTATATGTCCTGCTTGTCAACGGCTGTATCAACTTGGCGATACCCTTCCAGAGCACTTGCCAACGATGACACGTGGGGGAGACTCTTCCATCGGGCCTTCTCCGAACCCACGTCAAGTTTGCGAACAAGAGATTAGCGGCCTCTGTTTGTTCTCCTTCTTACGCTCTGAAGCAGAGCAAATATTGATATCCTGGTTTATCTAGGCTCACCTGTGTGTTTCATACTTGCAGCCTTCAATTACCCAGGCGCAATCCAATCCGCTTGGGGACGAATGGGTATCGAGATGGACGAACATTCATGGAATCTCTTGAACGGCCCTGGTGATGGCATGACTCAAAGTGAATTAAGTCAGAGTCTAGCGATGTTGGTCAAGATGACGAGATTACATGACCTTGGACTTGCCCAATTGTGTTTCGGAGATGAAGACGTATCGATGAGGTCGGATGATCTAGCTATGCGAGAAAGCCTGGCAGGAACTCAATAATTGATATGGGAAATTGAGTACAGGATTTTGAGTTATCTGTGTATCTTATGGTAATTGTATTCTGCATTTCAGTGCTATACATCTAATGTCCGCGATATATTTTCCACTCCACTTTATCTTGAGGTGCCTATCTTTACACATGAATATACATCCCGAAACTCGTTTCATTATCTATCACTTTGATATACAGACTCGGTCTCACAAAAACAATTTCCCTGTCATGCAATTATTTCAGTGAACCCAGGTGTTGATTCTGCCTCCGAATTTTCTCAAGCTTGGTGTAACATGAAATGAGCCGATAACAGGTATGTAGCCTTGCAGGCAACCTTTGTGTATGGGCGACCCTGATAGGTATAGCTTATGTAAGGTCTATAATACAAGTTTGTCCAAAACTAAATCAACTTCATGGCTGGACGAACACCAAACACCGCAACTGCCCTACGTCGTCTTATGACCGAATACAAGCAATTGACTGCTGGAGGTTCAACATAACCATGACTGGAAATATGGGCGTCTGATTGTTTCATTACCAGGTTCCCCTGATGGCATGTTCACGGCCGGTGCGTTATCCAACAAAACTCAGCTAGGCCAAGGAAGCTGGATCTCGCGGCAGGCCCAATCTCTGAGTCCAATTTCTTTGTTTGGGAAACGTTGATTGCTGGGCCTCAGGATACACCCTTCGTGAGTCGACTAGTGCTATCACTGAACATTCAATCATATCACTTTGTCCCATAGGAGGGCGGTATCTTTGCCGCGAAGCTCACCTTTGTGCGCTCAGTTTCTCCAGATCCACTCCTTTTCAAATTTCACTCTCTGAATTCTGCTTATTTGAAAATAGCCGAATGACTATCCACTATCACCCTTCAAGATGAAGTTTGAACCTCCTCTATTCCATCCCAATAGTAAGTTTCAGATCCACGATTGAGTAGCTGAACTTGAAGCATCCACTTTGAGAAGTTTACCCCGACGGGAATGTTTGCATCTCAATCCTTCACACGCCGGGCGACGATCCCACAATGTATGAATCTGCCTCTGAGCGATGGAGCCCCGTTCAGAGCGTTGAAAAAGTCATCTTGAGCGTGATTTCAATGTTAGCAGGTCAGCAAAACCCTTCTCCATGCCTATCTACGTCACACCAATCTTACTTCTGTTTTTAGAACCCAACCTCGAAAGCGGAGCTAACATAGATTGTTGCAAGCTCTATCGAGAGAACAAAGCTGAATATGAAAGGATTGTGAGACGATCGATTAAAGAACAGTTAGGACTGTGAACAAGTTTAGACACCAAGCAGCACAACAAGGAGGCATTATTCATAGATGCTTCCATGGAGATGTCTCCAGTTACCTTGGCCAATCATCTGCCATAGCTACACATCTCACTCTATACTCTGTTGCATCTCACGTCCGATTCAGATTGATGTCTTATAGGCTATAATGGGTCTATGCTATATTCTGTTGTTAGCTTACGAGTGTGGGAGTCGTACTGGCAAACATGTATCAAGTCTCCAAGCTGCACTCACTCAGGTCAGGGTGCCTGGGGGATGATAATCAAACGATATTCGTACACTGGGCCTGAGAGGGATAAAAGTACACGGACTATGCAATATCAGATGTTAATGGAGATGAGATCACTATGCATCATCTAAGATAAGTCGAGGAACAATGTTCATAGCCATCAACTAAGGAGACTCGAATATCAGTCTACGCAAAATCTGAGACAGGATTGGACAGCCCACCTCTTGGAATAATAACTTGGCAGCATATGGGATCGTCAACGACGACATCTTTTTGGAACTCTTGCAGTAAGTACACCACCCGTTGTAGCCCATCAAACCACATTGCTGACAGGCATTAACTTCAAAGATATCTGATGAAATCATTAGCCGTTCCAACAGCAGCTGGGTGGCTCCATAACCGATTAAACAATCTCGTTCCATCTCTCCCAAACGCAATCCGCCTTCTCGGGATCGCCCCTCTGTCGGTTGTCGCGTCAGAGTTGCACGCGGTCCCCTATGGGTTGAAGCTCACAATCAGTACCATCAGAATGAAAAGATAAAAAGCCATCTTGGAGATTCATTGGATTGGTGTAAGAGACTCACCTGGCTCGAGCGTGCATCTTGTCCATGACCATATGTTCTATCATAACGAATCCATAATCAAGCTGTAAATGCTTGCGAAGGTATTTACTCACTCAATTTCTGTTGAACATCAGACAATTAGTTTATACTCGTGGCCATGAGAGGTCGCGTAGCTGCTTACCTGATAATATATGGGCCCAAAGTACACATAGGCCTCGAGAGGCTCGCCAGTGATGCCACTTGTCAACATATCCTTCCCTGCGTAACTAAAACCATTGTCAATAAGAATTCGACTCATGTCTTCGACCTTAGGATATCAGCACTCTCTGTTAGTTATGGAAGATCAGGTCAGAGTGTCATATTGTCTTTACTTTTGAACCCCCAAAAGCCGTGCCATATTGAAGTTTTCCTGTCAATACACCTGCCTGTCAACATATACTTCAAGTAAGTGGGATATGTTGCGTATGCGAGAATAAAGGAAAGTTCATGACGTGCCTTTCCCGCTAATAGTTCTATCATCTTACCAACCGTCATGCGCGACGGGAATCCGTGGGGATTCATGATTGTATCTGCATGTCAGCTCTAGCATCTCATTCCCTAGACATAATAAATTGTGGCTGAGCTTACCAGGATTGATTCCTTGGTCATTGAATGGCATATCCTCTTGGTTTACAATCAATCCACAAACACCCTTCTGACCGTGCCTTGAGCTAAACTTGTCGCCCAATTCTGGGCGCCGTGTTTGTCGAATAAGAACCTTGATCAAAGTCTGCTCATTCTCGGTGTCCGTAATCATGACCTTGTTGATATGCCCAGCAACAGGACTCTTGTAAGTCATTGGCGTATTTTTGTAAGGCACAGAAGCGGCTTGTCCAGTAAACGAATTGTCCGATGCATTCGTCGGTGATTGCTTGTTTACATAGATGTCGCCTGGGTCAACTCGTTCACCTACACCGGCAAGACCATCGGACTGTATGATGTCGTATCGTTTTTGTACCGCACCACTTTCGTCGAGAGGAGCATCGGCAAGACGATCAAAGCTGAATGCTGCATCCTCAGAATCCTATCCGGATGCTATGAAGTGACCTATTACTCACGTTCCATTGGGATATTTCCGTATCAACGTTGCATTTTTCCGAAGGACCTGACAACGTCCGTAGCCTCGGTCCAAGCTAGCCTAATGATTTGTCAGGGATCCGAAGTAAAAGGAATAGAGATGGCCCACCTTGTTCAAAATCAGCGCATCTTCGATATCATACCCAGAATAGCTCATCACAGCGACTGTCGCATTCTGTCCTGCAGGCAGCTTGTCGTATCCAATCAGTTCGATTGTCTTCGTTTTGACCATTGGCTTCTGTGGATACACACTCAGGTATAAGAGTGTGTCAATCCGATTGAATTGATTGTATCCGATTGCTCCAATAGCTTGTTTACCCATGGCACATTGATACGTATTACGAGGAGACTGATTGTGATGGGGGTAGGGAATGAGCCCAGCAACGGCACCTAAAAGGGTGAAAGGCTCGATCTCAAGATGTGTTGTTTGAAAAGTGATGTTAGATTCGTAGAGAGCGATATAAGCATCATTCTCTTCATTTACATCGAGGTATTCAACAAGCCCCTTTCGTAGGAAATCATTGAAGACGAGTGTCTTTTCTTTGAGTTGCTAATTGAAAATTGTCAGGCCATAATTTCTAGACTTTGATAGATGCATGACCCAAAAAGAACGAAGTCCAAGATGTTCTCCAGCTTAGATTCTTGGCAGGGCCAGATCTGAAGGCAATGGTTGAAACCCCTCAGAAAGCTCACCTTTATATGTTCCGAAGTCACCTTCGGGACTGCTTTTTCTACTATGATCATCGGCCGGCAAATACGCCCTCCGTCACTCGCAATGTGCACAGCTCGGTGATGGTGGTTGACATAGATGCTAACGAATTCGCTGAACTTGTTGCATCTGCGGAGCTTTCGAAACTGGGCTACGAAGCGCGCTGGATGTCGTGTAAGGCCGATGATGGTTCCGTTGACGTTGACGACGAAAGTGTTTGGTCCATAAATCTCCGTCCCCGTTGCCAATCGAATATCTAGATAGTATGAGTGTCACTGGGATCACTTGCTAATATAGTGACTTGCCTTCAACACCGAGCATGAATGCCAATTGTATTATTGGTTCTTCCTCAACATCAGTGGTAATGTGAGTCATCAATGCCAGATTTTTGACCAGTCCACATGCCTCTCCCTCTGGCGTATCACTTGGACAAAGCACTCCCCACTGGCTGGGCTGTAACGCCCGGGGACCACTTACTTTCCTCGTCTTCTCAAATTGTGAAGAAATGCGGGTCATCATTCCAAGGGCCGAAATGAAACTCAGGCGGCTCAGAACATGAGTAACACCTGCTCGCTCCATCTTGAATCGTTTGAGTGACCAGTTACCTGTCGATATAGCGCGTACAAACCCAGCCGTCAGGTGGTCACCCTGAAACTGCATTGTATTATATGCATCAAACTCGGTTGTTCGGGACGGTTTCTTAAGAACTTTATCTATAGCGCTCTTCAAGTTAGAGTTATAAGTCTTGAACAGATCCTCAAAGAGTAATGCCAATAACTGTCCGGCACTAGGGGATAAATATCCGTCAGTCAGCATTTGAACAAGGGAACACTTGTTTCAAGGACTTAGGAACCCACTCACAGTTCCAAACGCTTATTACCGACATAGTCGCGATCATCGACCATGTTTTCATCGTTCATAGCCATTAGAACACGCCGGGTCATGGTGGCGACAAATATGGCTTTGGGTCTCAGGTCAAGACCGCTGACTGGTACGTGTGCTAACACGATGGTTGCAAGAGCTTCTAAAGCCTCCTCCCACGCAGGCCGCCGAGGCCCCACAACTCGTCTGTTGACCTTCACTCTTGTTCCAATATAGTCCAATGCTTGTTGCCTGGTGAACACGCCAAGCTTTGCAGCATCTTCGAGATTAGCAGAAAATGCGATCTTGTATGCTTCTGTGTTTCCGGCCGTGAGTAGAAGAATCTCCTTGTCTGACTGGACACCGAGTGCTTTTAATGCGATGACGATGGGCACATCCTCATGGATAGAGTTGTGACGGAGATAAATCCTGCCTTTTTTTGTGGCTACATAGGTTTTAGATTTGAGGCCGCCATGTGTTGATCTGTAGTTAGTTCAAAAGGTGGTGACTATTGAAACCAACTGAGAAGATGGAGAGCTCGTACGATGTGCATGATGCCTGGACGACTCCCTTCACGCCATCAGTTTCTACAATGATACGATTCTTGCTAAGCTGCTCTTGTACCAGAATAACTTTCTCTGTACCCTTCACCACAAAATAGCCACCAGGATCCAACGGACATTCCGACATTCGAGCGAGTTCGGACTCGTTTTTGCCGGTCAGAACACATTTCTTACTCCGCAACATAATTGGAAGCCTCCCGATATTAACATTTCGTTGAACGATGTTCTTCCCTCTAGTATATTGGATAGTGACAATGATGGGGGCACTGTACGTCGTATCTCGCAATCGACATTCGTGAGGTGTAACCTTCTTCTCGACTGTCTCCATCTCATTCCTATCGGGAAATTCAACATTTATGTCAGTGTATTTGAGCCAAAATCGAGGGTCCACGTCGGAAGTTATCCTATTATTGGCTTTTACAATACTCTTGATGTCAGTGTCCACAAAATAGTTGAATGAGTCAATGTGTTGCTTGACGAGGCCTTTTACTTGTAAGAAAAATGGAAGGAGCAGCCACTTATCCTGATATGTCATTGTCTCTATTAAGCAACGTTCCAAAATCAACCCGAAAGCAAAAGCAAGACAGACCTCAACAGCCTTGACCGGCTGCGTCAATCCCAGTTCTTTTGGCAAAGGCTGACGGAACTGAGCTCTATCTGTTTTCTCATAGCCATGTGAGTACATGGTTCTGATAGAAGAAATCCCGTCCGCCCTGACTAAGGACGAGTTGAGGAGAGTAATTAAATTTCAAGATATCTGTGGGCAATAGCCATGTCACACATCACACTTTAAGATAAAGTGTTTTTTTGATCAACAATTTATTACGCAGTGCACGAACGTCCGCAGAATATGCGCAGGAGTGATATTACCAACGAATTATGAAGATATGCTTCAACAATACTTGTCAAAATCAAGGACTTGGCTGCCAAAATAACTGACCAGCATATGACGTCAATTTTCGGGGAACTATTGCCCACTTCAAAAAGCAAAGTCATCTCCTTTTTCAGTGAAACAGGCTTTTTTTTTTGAATCATCAATTATAAAGCCAACTACTCTAAATACAAATGAGCAGGAGGCAATCGGGGGCGCGGTGGCAGACCCTGCAGCATGTGTTGTAAGTATGCTTCCTAAGTACCAACTATGTAGTAGCCTAGGCAGCGAAGAATGAGAAAACTACACTAAATGACAGACTCTTTACCTCCAAATATCTGCCTTCTGAAAACATTTATCCACCTAAAGACCTCCCCACCCCTTCCATTTGCGATATCCATCGCCCCACCCTAGCCTTTAGCCCCTGTCATAGAACTTGATCGTCATGGAACAATCCCATTTGGGATCAGGTGACAGACACCGAGACGAGTACTCTGGTCAAACCCCTTTTCAAGGGTACCAGTGACTCCCCCAGGAGCATTCCATCCTGAGAGAGCTCAAATCAGTTCATCTTTGTACCTACCATGCCCTAATATACTTCCCAAAGGTGATACCTGGATTTTGTAGAGGAACACGTGTATTTGTGGTGAGCTATAGGGAGCTCTTCCGTATGGGTGTCGTTCAGTGACAGTGTTCGTAGGATTCTTTTTGAGGATGGATTCCCTCCAGCCATTAGTTCAGCCCCCAGATGGTGCCCCTTCCAGCCTCAGTAAAGAGCGGTGCAAAGAGAACATGCTGTGGTAGTCATGTCCCCAGTGCATGAGTAAATGCACAAATGTGCTGCCCCAAAGGACAATGAGAAGTAAGATGGATGGGTGACGTTATAACAATATTAGTGAGAGGCTTTAGGTAGAGTACGACCCCTGGGGCAAGATGACCCCAGAGGATGGTGATGGTAAAAGGACGAGTGAAACAGGCTTGATTGAACACGCTAATTTTTGTCTTATTCCTCGTCTATGGACTATATCATATCCTAGTCTAGAGAATGCACGGTCTTCTGCGAACAGCTTTGGGCTGTGGTAAAGAGACAAAGAGGTTTCCCGGCATAGTTTCCGACCTTCAGGTGTTTGAATGGTACCACACCTTGACTGCATAATGTAAAGAATGCATCAACATTGGCTTGCGATGCAGTGTGACAAGGTGACATCATGACTAGACGTGCACTTTCTACCGGAAGGCGCGGAGGTGACCCAAAGTCACGTGCATTTATCTTGTATATCAGGTTTCCTCGTCGCTGACCTAGTGCTTTGCACCACTCATTATCGGGAGAGATCGATCGCACCTCCGATGTCTAACTCAACTCCGCCGCGGTCTGTCTCTACATCCGCTCTCACTCTGAAGCGCCAGTTAGCAGAACTCACAAAGAATCCGGTCGAGGGTTTCTCGGCAGGTGCAGTTTCTAATCTCTACATTTCTATCTTTGCTTGACTGCGGTATGCTGTGCAGGCCTTGTTGATGATAGAAATTTCTACGAATGGGAGATTATGATCATTGGGTGGGTGCACCTGTTCTTAAATCATAAGACACTTGTTGACGCTCCCACAGGCCACCCGACACCCTCTAGTATGTTGTGAACTGGTGTTGATACGTCAGTCTTTTAATTCTTGTACAAGTGAAGGTGGCTTTTTTAAGGCACGTCTCTACTTCCCGGAACAATATCCCCTGTTGCCTCCCAAGATGAAGTTTCTCTCAGAAATGTGGCATCCTAGCAGTACGCTTAACAACGCGATAATCTCGTAGACCTGACAAAACTTATTTTTAGTTTATACCGATGGAAATGTGTGCATATCTATCCTGGTTCGTTTCTCCGTGTTTATAGATGGGTTAATGTTGACTTTTGCCAACAGCATGATCCTGGAGAGGATCAGTGGGGATATGAACATGCGTCAGAACGATGGTCGCCAGTACACACTGTTACAACTATCGTGAGTGACCATCAAGTCAAACACGGAGATCAAGATTGATAGTTTCCAGTTGATGAGCGTGATCTCACTCCTTTCTTGTGATCCTCCGGATTGTAACAGCCCTGCTAATGTTGACGCGGCGAAGGACGTTCGAGAGAATATTCAAGGTCTGTGTATCTCTAATATCGCATTGTTTCATGTGGAAAACGGGTTATAGGTTATAGGAAGAAGGTTCGAAGGCTGGCTCGTAAGAGTGCCGAGGAAGCCTTCGACTAGGTATCCTCAGTTGTATCTCACATTTTCTCCATCCACTTGCATGTACTCTCGGTCCACTCATCTATCCTTAGTACTTTCGAAATCGCATTTCCTATCATCACATCCGCCAGAAGAATTATGGCCCAATGCCTACATTGTAACAGTGACAAAGTCACGCGTGATCCAGAATGCAGAATGTTGAGTCAATTTGGGCATACATTAACTGTTTCATCTCATCCCGCCATGTCTGAGAAAGTGTCTCTTTCAAAACGTATAAAATCGATTCTGTGTCGGTCAGAGACTCATTTTGATTGTGGTTGTAGATCCTCTGGTATCTGTCCTTGCTCCTTTAGGTCTGTGAGGCGGCGAATGAATCTCGAGACAACCGCATCTCAATGAATATAGAACCTGATTCGGATCTCGATTTTAATCCTGGTGCATATATCCCAGACGATGTATCGACTCAAAGGCATATCTCTTCAAAAAGGAGAAAACGACGGTCGGAAGTTATGGGAGCTCCACCAAAAAGACCGCTAAAGCGTAGAAGTATGAAGGCTTAGGATTTGTCTGTATGCCAATTATTGATTTGTGAAACCTTTCTAGAGGTCCACATAAACACCCCGGAAGTTCCAAACCAGCTGCTGAGGTACTTCGGTACGTGTCTGGGATTGTGTCTCGTACATTTGTTGCCGAGCTTCAAGATAGCAAAGATAGCAGAAGATCTCAACTCAAGCTCGGAATCAGATCTTGAAGCGGCTGATCAGACTACAGAAAGTTCTGACTGGGAAGTGAATTCAGAAAGTACCTCACCTGTTGTTTTGAAATCAATCTCAGCACTTTCTAAAGTTCATCCGGACTCATCACGATTGACAAGTCCAAGATCTACACCGCCTGTGCCACAATACCAGGTCACGGACGGCTCATTGACCGGTAGTCTCGGGTCAGTGACAATTGATGAATTTCGCTTACTCTTCATGTAGAATCAGAATCAGAATCAGACGACGGTATCTCCAAAAATACTTTATGTATGTCCGTCTCTCAATACCCTAGCCTCGCTACCCAATACTTTTTGCAGCATCCGTCAACCCCACTATAGAAACAGACTCTGCGACTGAATCAGAATCAGGAGATGGTAACTTACTTCCCAGTGAGAATATGCAGTCTCCCGTTCAAAGAGCATTTGGTGACCATGTCTACAGTCAACAAACTGAGGAACCTGTCAGCTTCTTGTTCAAGTTCGGCTACCGAGTCTGACACAGATGATGATCTTGGCGGTGTATCTGATGTATGCGGACCTGGCATTGCAATCTGCAATAATTGACTGTCTCTGGACAGGATCTCGAACCACGCCCAGGTTTCCCTTTGGGGCCCGAACAGCAATATCTTGGACCATTAATCTTAGATGAGGGAACAAAACTACAGGTCCCTGCTTCAATCAATACATTCCTGCGTGATTACCAACGAGAAGGTGTCAAATTCTTTTGGAAACAGTACCAAGAAGGCAGAGGAGGCTTACTTGGTGATGACATGGGCCTAGTGAGTGAGAATCTAATCATTTTGACAATTTGACACATTGCCACTTTCAGGGTAAGCAGAAGCGAGATAGAGATATCAATCATATTCCCATATACCCTTACGACAGGAAAAACTATTCAAGTGATCTCTTTCTTATCGGCCATAATGTGCAAACGTGGTGTAGTAACTGACAGGAATCGCCGCCGTAAACACGTCTCTCGGCTACAGGATCTCGCAGCTTGGAAGGAACGGCGCGAACTACCTCCCGCGAACTCTCAATGGCCGACGTGTCTCATCATTGCCCCTAGCACAGTTGTGTCTAATTGGGAAAGAGAATTTATCACTGTGAGATCAGATTATGGTCCATTCAGAAGCTGTCTTAATCCAATCAAACCTAGTGGGGGTATTTCGAAATTGGTTTGTATGTCGGTAGTCGCAAAGAACGGGAGCCAGTAATTCATGACTTCAGGATCGGACGGTTGGATGTCGGTGTGTATGAGCAAATAGGACTATCAGAGACCTTGCTGACGCCGGGATATATTTAGTGGTGACAAGCTTTGACATCGCTCGCAAGGAGATCGACCTTCTTGATAATCTGCCTTGGAGTTGTGTATTTGTCGACGAGGTGCACCGCGTAAAAAATGCATCTTCGAAACTTACACTCGCACTACATCAATTCGCATCTGGCTGTCGATTTGGCTTGACAGGTACCACAATACAGAATTCGTATCAAGAAATGTGGACTATTTTGGACTGGACTAATCCGGGTTATCTGGGAACTTCTCGTCAATGGTCCAAGCTCGTTATGAAGCCCTTGACCATCGGTCAGTCAGCTACAGCTACAGAAGAAGAGCGTGCCGAGGCACAAGTATGATCCTTTTTTGTCTCTCAAACTCGTTCATAGAGTCGGTTTTAGATGGTCGCTCAGGTTCTCAAGAACAAACTTCTCCCCGAGTTCTTCTTGCGCAGGTGGGCTCTTCCATCAGTGATCTGCCTATCGAGCTGAAATTTGCTTTAGGACAAAAGAAATCATCAAAGATCAGGCATGTAAAACTATCTAGAAATGTTGATTGCCTATCGACGGTTCATATGACAGCTTCCCAAGAAGACCGATCAAGTTGTGTTTTGCCCTTTGAGCCAAGCGCAAATCGTGGCGTATAAACGTATCTTAGGCATGGACGCCGTCCAGAACTTGATTCACCGAGAAGATTTGTGCCCATGCGGCTCGAACATAATGTTAAGAACTTCCTGTAAACTCGCATCTAATCAAATCTGACGAGTACAGTCGAAAGAACTGCTGTCGTCAATTCGTCGCAGGAGATGTGTTTCGTTACATGTCTATCTTAATTAAATTATCGAACCATCTGGCCTTGATACTGCCAGGTAAGTCACTTGAGAAGATGTTTTTCCTCATCACTCATTGTTTTATTCAGGCCCGAATGATTCACCTGAACAGGTGCACTGCTCATTCTTTATGTGATTTTTTGAAACAGATATTTACATCAGGATTTTCCAGACAGCACGCAATAGAGCCCTTGCTGACATTGTGTTTCCTAGTGAAAATGCTCCAAAATATGGGACAGCCATGATGCAGCCCCAGTACTGTGGTAAATGGGCGGTATGTCCTGAACCTGATGTTCAGCCTTTGACGTCCTGAATCGCTATTCCTTCAGGCGCTGGAAGTTTTACTGCATGAATGGTCAAAAGATTCTCTGAACAAAGTCCTCGTCTTCACTAAATCTGTCAAGTTGTTGGACATGTTAGATTTCCATCTCAAAGCCCAAGGTATGACATTTAGGGGTTTACCTGAACCTCATTGACTCGTCTCCAGGTTATGGGTTTGTCAAACTTGAAGGAAGCACTAAGCAATCTGACCGTCAGCCTTCGCTTTCATGTCAGTGGCTATCCTTACATATCTCCGTCATTTTAGGTATGCCAATGATTGACAAGTTCCAGAAAGATCCCAAGGTTTTCATCTTCCTGATCTCCACTTTTGCGGGTGGTACAGGCCTCAATCTCACCGGTAATATTCTGACTGAACAAATGGATCAAAACTCACCGACAGTTTGTCAGGTGCCAACAAGGTTGTTATCTTCGGTTAGAACCAATCAACTGATGTTATGAACCTTTCTAATCGCTTCCATGAGATAGATCCAAACTGGAGTGAGATTCATACTATCTCGTTCAATGCCCGCATTCTCATGAATTTATGTTCGACAAGATCCTGCCCACGATCTACAGGCTATGGACAGGCAAGCAACGCTCTTTACGTCATCCTTCTCCCGTACCGATAACTTCCTTGAAGAGCATTTCGGTTCGGCCAGACACGTGATGTCTCAGTCTATCGACTCCTCGGAGCAGGTTCCGTTGAGGAGTTGATATATGCTCGCCAGATCTACAAACAACAACAAATGGAGATTGGTTACAATGCAAGCATACAAACCAGGTCAGGCATCGCTCAACTCACTCTTACAAGCTTCCCTACCTCTACTGTTGGAGCTTACCATCATTCAATGTATAGATATTTCAAAGGTGTACAAGGCGACAATGCCAAGCAAGGAGAGCTTTTTGGGATAGCAAATATATTCAAGTTACATGAGGACCAACTAGCGACTAAAATGGTGGTACGATCCTTTCTAAAATTCTTTATGTCCCCATGTATGACCAATCAGGGTTATTGCATTTTTTATTCAGATTGAGAAGGCCAATTTAGCAGAACTTGACTGGGCTTTGGCCAATATGGGAACTAGAAGGTCGACCAAAACAAACAAATCAATTGTAGAGATGATTGAAGCGGGGGCTCGGGCCAGCAAAGAAGATGTACAGAGATTTTCTTTTGTCAATGCTCATGTCTCCATGCCATATATTTAGTCCACATTGAAAGGCCTGAGCGCGCTATTGTTTGACGACGAGGGTATGTATGCATTTTTAGGAAAATGATTTTCTCATGTTCTGACACGACCTTCAGCCCTCCGGCCTTTGCACCCGCGTGAGGGAGATTCAGTCCAAGATATTCTCAATACTATCGGAGTCAAATATAGTCATCATAATGATGAGGTCCTCCTCCCAAGTCGGATTGAAGAGGAAAGAACAAAAAAAACACTTACGGCATGTTGTTTCTGGGTCGTTCTTTGAAAATGTTCTGAAAATATATGGGACTATGCAGAAAGTGCGACAAAAGCGCAAGTTGAAAGGTGGCCATCCTAAGGACAAGGTATCTCATCATCGAAAACAATGGCCACCAATTCGAAGACACCATAAGGGACAAACTCAGCTTTCTCCAGAAGAGCAGTATGTGGATCCATCCCACCTATATCACTGACATGCATTTCTGGTGCCATTTTTAGATTAGCATCTCGACACAATGCTCTCGTACAACTCGGAATGATTAATAGCCCAGAAGAAGCACCTGTGTTTGCTAGAGAATTGTCCGTGGTATTTTTCCTTCTGACACTCTCCCAACTGACCGCTCGGAATGTGATGTCTAGTGCTCAACAATCTCTCGAAGCTCAGAATGAGATTATTGCTGAACTGGATAAGTGGGCGGGGTTGCAGGAAACTGATTCAGATTAGATGCTTGATTTAGATGTTGGCTTGGCAGGCGTTATTGTTTACTTCTTTTTTCTTTTTTTTTTTGAATCAACGATTTATTACATGGTGCTCGATCGCAGTCCGTGGTAGATGTGTCTACTTAAATACAGGATAAAGAAAGGAAGAATGGAAGAGTAGTCATTGTTTACTTCATAGAATGTAATTGGCCAAATTCATTAATTTTAATTTGTTCTGTGGCAGATTTTGTGTAATTGCGTCTGGGGTTTATCATGATTGTCACTCATGGGTATACAACTGTCCAAAGTTGAATTGTGGAATTTGACTTGTCCGTGAGCTTTGCAACTCGGGCAAACAACGTCTGTAGTTCGGATGATTGATGACGCATAATCAACAACCTTGAGGCTTCTTCAGCTTCGGTCATGTCGCGTAGGTGAAGTCTTTCTTCCTTCGATACTTGCATCTCACGATCTGAGCAGAATCTCCTGGAAAAGACGCACACACTCTGACAGATTCCAATACTGAACCGCACTCAGGTATCCACTTGTCCTTCTGTCTATCATATTAACGATACGATGGTTCATAAGTACTGCTCGACAACATCAAAGCCCTTCAACCTTCGGAGTTGTATGATCTCAACCAGGTGCTTCCTTCTCACTTCACCGCTGGAATGTGAAAAGTCAAACTGAACATATCGGGCGATTCAAAATGTTAGCAATTATTTGAAGACACCTACTCTGATGGGCCTCTTGTTCATGACTTGGCCCCGCTCTCGATCCTTCGTTCCGAATATGAAGCCAATGATAATCATGTTTTCGTGAAAGAGATCAATTGGTTGATCGAAAATGGATACAAGCAAATCCGAAGGATCAAAGGTATGTTACATATCTGGATTCCTTGTTGAGAGGACATGGATTTGATCCTGCTTTCTAGGGGATGGCGACTGCTTTTACAGAGGTGATCGAGGCATGGTTTCCTGCAAATATACCAGTATCTGATCCACCTTTCCATGACTCTCCAGCTATCGGGTTTGCGTTTCTGGTCCAACTTTTGGAGAGTCATGACCAAGAAATGGCTGTGACGACTACACTGTCAACTCTGGCGGCCACACGTCAGCTCCTGGAGGAGACTGGTGTGCAGGAGCTCGTCTATGTGGACTTCTATGATCAAATTGTTCAATTAGTTCAAAACATAATTGTCCCTGATGAAAAGAAAACCGTATTGACGTTGGATGGTTTATTGAACTTCTTCAGGGATACTCAAGGTAAATGTGTTCTTGAGTGATTGAACCACCAGAAGACACTCAGCATGAATTGGGCAGAATCAAATATGATTGTAATGTATCTCAGGCTCGTGACAGTATGCAAACCCTCCGAACACTGCTCACTTCTTTGTCATTCATTTGTTTCTTCGTGTAGGCCTCTCATATCCAGGCACACGTCGACGAATTCGAGTTTTTTCTTTTCCATCCAGAAACGAGGGAAGCTATGTCAGTACCTGATTTTTGTAACCGAGTGATGGGCCTAGGGAAGGAAGCAGGTAAGTCTTCAGAAGAAGATTTTGAAAGCTTTCCTGAAATGTGGTGGTTTCGTCAGATCATGTCGAAATTAAAGCATTGTGTGATGCATTTAGATGGAATGTTGAAGTTGCCTATCTAGGTGGCCAGAGCAAGAACGAGGTGAACTTTGTCAAGATCCCGGAAACTTCTTATCCCAGTTTCGAGCCAGTCACTCTACTTTATCGGTACGAGTATCCTGCTTTATTATTTATCCATGAGACCTAAAATGAAGAGGAACACAGTCCAGGACACTATGATATTTTATCAAAATGAAGATACCACATTATCTTACATGTTTCATTGATAAAAAGATTGATATGTCGGTGTTGCGGTGAACTTCTATCTCACGCACAAGAAATGTGTTTTGAGTCCATGCCCGTTGGAGTTATATTCTTCCGATCATCGCCATTCGACATACATCTAGCTTATCCCCGAGTGAGAACGAGCCTAGCCGCGCAACAGGAATGCTTGTAGCCGATAAGATCAAGATTTATATATCATCTAACTAGTGTTGCTGCAGCTGGTACATGTTAGAAAAATTAGCTCAGGTAAAATGTGCAACATTCCGAAATGTTCGAGAAGCTGGACCGATCCAGAAGCTGGGGTCTCAATGAAATCCAACGTTTAGTTTCTCTACATTGATCTATTTGATACATGAACTCAAAAGAAGGGTGCTCAATGCTTTGAGATATTCATAGATTGACCAAATCACTGACCAAGTTCATCTTCACTGGGTGACTTCCAAGTAGTCTGGGAAAATCTGGGACTCATGATCTGCGTTGAGATGCACATTTTCTTCGAATTTCAGGGTCTATATCTCCTGACATTGTCATTCGGTTCATTCTCTATTAGATAGACAGATTAAATTGTGCATCATATACAGAAGTTTGTCTCTATTACAAATCAAATCAGATCAGATCTGCATACTATATGCGGATTTTATCCTGTGAGTGTACAGTCTTCCTGGTTGTGGAAAAATTGCTGTCATGATGTAGAATTGCAAGAACCTGGAAGCAGCTCCCATTGTATTAGAGGAAGGCGGTTCTACTTGTGCTACGCGTGATGCAACACGACACAGTGTGATACTGTGATGTCACGTCTGGGAACTCGAGAAGTCCAGAAGCTCCAAAGAAGAGAAGAAAGCACCATCTGCATCAGGAGAGCGGAGAAATGAGTGAAAACTCAACGCAAATGCGTAACGAGTCTCATCTCTACTTATCTCTATCAACCATCATAAAATGAAACAAACCCAACTGATTCTTTAGTGTAACACTTGATAAAATAGCGTAGCGACTTCCTGCCAGAATTCCCGAAATTCTGAGAATGTTTTGCACGTGCGAAATTTCAGTCTGAGAAAATTAATTCATTCCAAATTCATTCCAATAGCGATCGGTCAGAAGTCCGAGTTTGAAAAGGGGTCCAGAGAAATTCAACCCCTGCCAATCCCTAATACTTTACCATGTGTTCCTGTATTCAACGTGTTTGATCGCCCTCATCGATAGTCGAAAAGCTATACAATAAGGAACGTTCAAGAACACATGATGGCGGTAAGAAATGTACAGTCGGCCAAGAGGTTGTACCATTGATGGGGTTCCTATCACATATAATCATATTACATGTTCTTTGTAGTAAGACATATACCCTTTTTCTCTCAAAACATGTGCACCAGTTATTCTTCTTGAAAATATTGGTAGGTCCCTTGAGTGTGCACTTTCCATAAGTCTGAAAGGAAGATCCAAATGGTCATCATCAATACCTCTATGCTGAGAAACTCTTATTCCATTTCCCTCTCCTGAGCTCTTCCAATTGTATCTTTGTAAATCCAGTGCGCGTGACACTAGGCAAAGACGTTGTCACATAACATATATGGCGCGTTGTCAGGACCCTGAATATATCACTGTCCTCCCACAATCAAGAAAACATCCACTATTATTAGGTCAGGCGTATGGAACCATCAGACAGCGAACGTGCAAGCTCGGTAAAACGTTTGAGATTCTAAGTATCCATCGCTTAGTATAAATACCTCCAGCACCAAGGTTTATCTCCTTGGATTCGATCGAGATGGCTTTCGCTAGGCTCCTCCTCCTCCTTCCTTTTGCGTTACTCGTATCCGCTTCTCCAGCCCCTTATAGTCCACCGCCTTGCAAGGCCAATATTCTAGTAACCAACGATGATGGTTGGGCTATTGCTCAGATCCGCTCAGAGTTTGATGCTATCACTGCAGCTGGGTATAACGTATGTTCCGACTTTTGATAATATCATTTTTGAAGTATTCAAGTTGGTAGGCCATCTTATCTTGCCCTGCAGACGATAGATCTGGAACCGGGAATTCGACAGCGACGCCATCGGTCCTCACTCAGCCTTGCGAGTTTGATTCGTGCCCCACGGGCTCTCCCGCCATTGGTTTCAACGCGAGTGATCGCAAGTATCGTTCATTTGATGATGAGTGCTGAAACTCACATGTGGTCGTTCAGCACGCCTCAATTATGTTAATGCATTCCCGTTCGTATATTCTCAACTATCACGGATGAACTCCAGCTGATGCGTAGTTAGACGTGATGCTACGAACTACGGTATCAACACTTTAGCGCCCAGGTTTTTCCACAACAAGAAACCCGATCTAGTGGTTGCAGGGTCAAACATTGGAAGTAAGACTCGTTTGGCATTTACTTTATGATTCTTGTCAGACTGACGTGTGAATTTCTCCAGACAATCTCGGCCCAATCATTCAGATCTCTGGGACAGAGTAAGCGGCTTCGGAACAGTCGAAATCTTATTGTTCATACTAATGCTCATTTCTCAGCCATGCCGCAATGGAAGCTGCCAACCTTGGTGTTCCAGCCGTTGCTTTCTCTGGTGCCAGTGGCGCTCACATCTCTTACACTGTCCTTGAGAGTGATCCGAAAAACGCATCCGTCATCGCCGCTGGAATATACAACGTCCTCACGGTGAAACTTGTCGACACTCTGCTTAACAACACCTTTAATAAGGGAGAGGAGATCCTCCCTCCCGGAACGGTGGTCAACGTCAACTATCCTTCAGTCACGAACTGTACGAGTGCTGAAAAATTCAAATGGGTTTTCACGAGGACTTTGCCGGCGCCGAAAGGGACCAAAGATGTGAACATCTGTAACAATGGCGGTATCTTGACAGATGAGCAGACAGCTTTTGACATGGCCGGTTGTTGGACGACAGTCAGTGTGTTCGAGTCGAAAACACTGGGTGATGTAGATGCAAAGACGCAACAAGCTGTTGTCAATGCCCTTAGTCCCCTTCTCAGCTGCCAGCCGAAATCGCAGCCGAAACCGCAGCCTTCCACTTCGCCCATTCCAGATCGCTGCCCACAAACACAAAAGCCTTCGCCTTCGCCTTCACCTTCGAAGGACCCCCACCATTCCTATTAGATGAAGCTTTGGGTATATCCATTGTGCTTAACTTTATACCTATGTATACGAGTGGACACTAAGCCTTATGAACATTTTGATATATAGGTTTGTCTAAGGCATTGGTGCATTGTAAACGTGGTCTACATCCTGTCAACCCAATATACTGCCTTGATGGTCGATCTCTCACTTAACAAAAGTTGCATTGAATGTTAGCTTCCTCACGTCCACCAGAATTGTAGTATTCTTGGATCTTTTGAAATGTAGAATTTTGTTTCGTCTCCATGGGTGGACCATCACTCAAGTTCAAGTCAACTACTGGAGTTCGAGGACCCCTTTGAATACACAAAAGAAAAGGAAAAAGAAGTGAAAATGTGAGATCATAGCAGCTAATTGTGTAATTCAGCACGAGAGCGGAAAGGATGTCTAAGGGAGAGAATCCGAGAGGCCATGCATCTGACGTCAGGGAAAATGACTACTTTCTACTTTGATTTGTCAAACACATAGTCTGATCGCAAATAGCCGCGACACTAAGTACAAGAATGATGGAAATGTTTGATGGTAAATATTCCCACAGTCGAACGGTGTACCGATACTGGCGGAATCAGCCGTGCTGTGCAGATTGAGATCTAGAACACATTGAATGAGACTACCCAGTGCTTCAGAAATTATGATAGTATTTGAGTGTAATGGATACAAGATAAGATACCGTGGAAACTTCACCATGCATGACAAATGTGAGCATATACAGTACTAAATTTATATGGGACATGACACCCCTACTTAACTCCCCCTTGATCGCGGCAAGTCCACTGAATTTGACCGCAACTTGAAGACTCTCTCATCAATAGGCTGTCCGTAAATATGTCGTTGGACGTATTCGCTTTGGAAAAGCCCATTCGGGTCCACCTTCTTCAACACTTGTCGAAAGTCATCAAACCGGGGGTATAGCTGCCTGAGATCATCAGGACGCAATTTATGAGCCTTGGCCCAATGAGGTCGTCCTTGATAACGGGAAACTGTAGCCTCAAACTTTCGGAAAAGAGCTTGATATGGGACATTCAAGCCATAAGGCCTACAGGGAAATTCATTAACTATACTAAGTGATGAGTAGCAGGCTTACTTGTACTGAGTGCAACCAATCCAGCAAGTCAGCTGACCACTACTTGGGCTCAACCAGATGTCATCTGCGGCAGAGAATCGGATTTCGACAGGGAAATGAGGTCTCAATCCGTCCCTATCTGCAAGCTCCTGCTGAAGCCAAGAGCGCAACTCCTGAAGGCAGGCTTGGGCATTGGCATATGGGATTGACCATTCTGTGGTGAATTGCGGATACTATCCAACTATAAGCTTAATGAAGAGCTATGTCACATGCAGAGCTCACCTTGCAGTCAACATTGAAGATCCGATAACTATCATCAATGCCGACCGATTTCTTGCTGGCGAGCCAAAAACCAAGGTATTGCGTCCATATATTGAGGAAAAGAATATATCTTCCAATGAAAAGCAATAATTGGACGAGATGGTACCCCAAAAATGTATTCCAGAACCAGCTTCCGACAGGTTTTGGAGCCTGTGTAAGATATTGTAATGGTGAGTCACGAAAAATCAGAATGGTACTCACGTCGTACGTCCTGTCAGCAGAGCTACAAATGACCTGATCTACGGCAGGGAACCACCAGAATCGTACATGTTGTGCCGATCCGACCAGCTGGCCCATGTCTCTGATCATATCCTCGAACGGTAGGGGTTCTTGAACTTCCTTTAAACGGAAAGCAGGTTCCAACTCCAATAGGACTTCAAGCAAGATCCCCGTCGCACCGAGACCGCAAAGGGTTGCATTGAAAAGATCGGGCTCTTCTGTCCTCGAGCACCTGGCAACTCGGCCATCAGCCAACAACAGCTTGAGGGCCTGCACATTGGTCGACAAAACTCCATAGTTGATGCCTGAACCATGAGTAGCAGTGGTAACGATGCCCGCCAGTGTTTGGTCAGATATTGACCCGACGTTAATCATTGCTAGGTTATATTTGTCAAGTTCGGCATGCAGGTCGTGTAACGTGATACCAGCTTCCACCAAGGCGCACCGTTTCTCGTAGTCAACCTGATTACAGATCAAAAAGTGATGAGGTGAGGAGAGCGCCCTTTGCATAACTGATCGGAAAAGACATAAAAAAAGGAGTTGTAATGTAGTCCAACTTAACGATCAGGAGACCATGACACCCAGGATTTGGATGCGTTTTGGATGCCAACGTCTGATGATGAACTCACCTGAACTAAACGGTTCATTTTCGTCAGGCGAACCATATAGTCAGTTGTGCATGCAAGGTCACTGGGGCTGTGGCCGACTCCAGCGGCGCGTACAGTCTTCCCTTCTCTTCTGGCAAGCTCGAGTATGAGCCTGCACTGGAACAAGGACTGTGGCTCGAAGATGGCAAGAGGTGTGCAGTGGTAAGCACGTCCCCAGTTACTGAAACGCGTTTGTTTTTGAGGAAGAGTAATGGGACGGAGAAGGGCGTAAAGGGACTGCAGGGGTATATCCTCCAACTTGGTTTCGAATTGGGAGGACATGGTTGGTCAGTTTTGCAAGAGACATTTTTTGTGAGTCGCTTTTTAAGCTGACTAGCCAAGGGTATGTCTCGATCTCAGGCAGTGGGTCACGACGGCCATTTAGCGAAACTTTCGGAATCTTCCGTGCAGCCGTAACAGGGAACATCAATCTTTTACGATGATTTCATTCAAGATGTCCTATCGGGCAGAGATCCATGACCCACCAGCCTGTCATAGCTCCGAACATCTTGCATCTGGCACCAGAACGCTTCGATGTCTTTCTAGAAAATAATTGTTCAGATCGGAACCATGACAGAGTTACCTGTTATGTTCTCTCATCAATTCTACGGTCGTGATTGGCACGCAATCCGGAAATCGTTAGATTACACGGGCCTGAATCGGGAGATGCCTAACGGTCGTCATCAATATCTCACAGGCTACATTCAAATGCCGAAATGAATCGACTAAAAGGTGCTAATCAATGCAATGATAGGCGATACGAACGCGGCGTCAATTTTTTTTTCCAATCCGTATTGCGGTGCTTGAACGCAGTCGAGAGTCAAGTACAAGTACTCTACAATAAACTAGGAAGAAAGAAAAATTGAAAAAAGGAGAAGTATAGATATTCTACAAAAGAATCAAACTAGATACTTGAAACTGACATACAGAGAATTAGAAAAGAACTATCAATCATAAGTGAAAAGAAAAACGCTTCTGAAAAATTCTTTGATATAAATTTCCAGTCAAAACTTTGTACGGATTGCATCTAAACGCAATATGATGTCCGAACCCGTCCGCAGGGCAACTAAGATCTTCGTTGGGAACTGAACCTTTGCCGATATCCACCAATAGGTGTATAATTTACAATGACTGAGTGCACACGACATCAATCCCATTACTAAAAGCGCAATAAATGAATAAGCATGATAACTAAACTGGATATATATATTTTTGCAAAGCGGCATGTGGATCAACCCAAAAATTCAAATGTTACTCTACAGGTAAAACAGATTAGATTGACTGATGCTCCAGGGAGGCTAGCATATTCGAGACTCACCTTCCCCATTCTTGGTTTTGATACAAAAGAATACCGCGGACTTCAGCGCTGTCTAGCTCCAAACCTAACTCAAACTCTGAATATAGATAATTTAGCTAGCAAGATAATCCACATTGACAAGGCCCGGAATGAACTTGCCTGTATAGAACCCCCCTGCGTGCGTTGCTGCATTGGTCCGGAATGAGGGTAGTGAGGCGAGATCAACAGTCCATTTACAGAGCTCCGTAGTTTCACCCTCGTCCGCATACCGCATAATGGTGCTCGAGTCGCTCGTAAACAAAGTAGTGATGAAGATTGAATCTAGGCATTCCATTGAATAAGCAGGCGTAAATCAGAGTTTGGGTCAGTGCTGACCCTGAGCCGATTGCGAAAACTTGCTGTAGCACAATTTAAAATAGTTGGAATGCAGGTATCGGGGAATCACGCACCAGAACTTTGTCGAAAGTCGCTGACTAGGTGGTGATTTGAGTTGAATTGAAGAGCATAGAAGAGGGCCCTGATAGTAAAAATAACGATAACTCACCCTCTCCGAAGAATTGCACTCTTTGAGACAAGATACTGCAACCTGTCAACCACCAAATCATCAACTTGGCCGAAAAAGGGAATGATTAAAACGATATACATGCCTGTTTTCACATATGTGAACACCTGCATCATTAGGTTTGATGTAAGCTGGACGTTTCAACCAATCCTCTGGCTCCGCCGGCAACTTGACCTAAGGAATCAATGAATGTGACGGAATGATGAGCCAGCTCAGTCACATCATCACTCTTACCTTCATAATATACGCTCTGGGAGCGATGACGCTGGCCACCAGAGGTCGCCGTGATAAACCGTACTGAGCAGCGCCACGAAGCGTAGCTGTATCAGCGTCAGGAGGTCGTGCAATGACACGAATACGAGAGCCAAATTGTTCCTTCAAGGCTAGTGAGACAGATGACCAAGGAAAAATTTGTTGCAAGACCCACTTGCACTCGCTGCCTGAGATATTCGCTTCCAGCAAAACCTCCCACGAGAAGTAACGCATCTGTCCGTTGCTCAATACGACCCATCTGATCCTCTAACAAGTCCAAAACCTCAATGACCGAGTCTCAATTTCTCAGCGATATGAAATGATGTGACTGGAAGAATACCTCATTGACAACTGGATCAAACACTTCTCTGCGCAAAAGGTTTCCTGGCACACATAGTTCACCGTTGACCAATCCCACAGTAGGGTCCTGGGGATCTTCTGTGTTAAAGCAAGGGAAATTGAACACCAAATCTGTATTAGGTCTAAATCAACAAGACGTGATGGACAGATTTGTCAACCTTACTGTCATCTTGAACTCCGGCATAGTTATGTTTATCTGTTTCACTAAAGGAATGCACTACACCATATGTAATCAGATGGGTATGTTCGAAACCATACACATACTAAAGTGTGCAAGCGAAGCATCATCAAGATGAACGGGGTGATCGGCTAAGAGGGCCTATCATGAAGGATAGTTAGATTAGTTAAATGCAAAGGTCCTTCTCGGACATACCTTGACAAGCTCGCGGAAACGAAGGTCGAGGAACAGACTCCCACAATTGGCTCCCGACCGCGCACATATCTCAGCAATTTCAAGATTTGCCATTTGTCCAATAATCTGCGAGCGTCGACAGTAGAATGTTAGATCGTAGTACATAATAAGTGCTATCAGGCGTTGAGAATTACGTGCTGACCTTGTAGGCCGCCAAGTCTACAGTTCCACCACCAGCGTCACATACGATGAAATTTTGTGAAGGCTTCAAATGATGGAGATCGGACAGATGCGCGCAATGAACAGCAGCTGCCTCTGGTTCCGTGATTATCTTCAGGCGATCTCTCCAGTTTTTATCGCTAGCACTGGCACTTTGAACTAGCCCCGCAGTGATGGCAGCTTCTCGCATCAAGTCACATCCTTTGGCGTCCCAGGCAGCAGGGACTGTCAGGAGCACGTCGGCGGAGTCTATAGTGATATTGAGTCAGATTCTGTAATTAAAAGAAATCCAAGAAGCTGCGTACTAAGATCCGCAATAACACCAATGTCGCGAGTAATTTGTTCTTTGGCATGCTCCCAGAGGCAGCTCAGAAAGTCAATGATTAGATCGATGGCTTGTTTTCCTTGCTATTTTCATTCGCAAATGGGGACTTAACGAGGTGCATTTCAAGGCTTACAGGCAAAGAGGGGAGGCGAGGATCAATGACCGACTGGTCACGCAAAGCCTTAGGCTCCAAAAACAACTTGAACCACTCGCATTTTATGGTTCCAATCATTTGACTAGTATTTTTAGCTTCCAAACCCCAAGCAATTACTTGTCCTTTGTCATTGTACAATAGACAGGTAGGGATCTGTGGGGAAAATCAGCCACGTTCGGATGTACAGGTTCAATACCTTTCGGAATGTCTCCATGGTGCCAGGCCAATTTAGAATCTGTTGGACACGTCCACCGGCAATGCGAGAGGAACCATAGGCCTAATAGAGGCTGAATCATATCATTAGGCATTACAACTGGTTAAATGCTCACGACGCCCGAAAAGGTTGTGCCTGTGGACGTAGCATGAGCGGTGGGTCAAATGAGAGGTGGCGAAGTCCACTGACCGAAATCTACAGCTATTGATATCTTTCCTTCGTTCGGGACTGACACGTTTGAAAGGTCAATGGAGGGCAGGGACATGTTGGGGCCCAAAGTTCCTTGTCCATTCAATGGCGGGTAGTAGGCATTCTGAGGGCGCAGAAGATGATCATTGGTTCCATTTTGCTGATAGCTGTGTATCGTATATGTTCCAGGGGAAGGAGGTTGCAAGGGTGGGGGCGACTGGCCAAGATAGGGATGCTGAGTCGGCGGGGATGGCGAATGGCCCCATGGAGGGGCAGCATAAGCTGGAGGAGTAGTGCTAAGTGTAGCTAGGGGAGGTGAAGCAATGCTTGGTGGTTGGTAGGAACCTAGCGATGAGTTGCCAGGTTTTCCCAAGATTGGCTGACCCATGGGTTGAGCGACAATCATCTCGTCAAGCTGTAGTTGAGCATGGTTCAGATGCTCATCGTCAGCAGATCCCCCACAACATCCCATGCTGAACGACAGGTTGAACGAGGTCAGTAAGGGGCTACTTCTTTGCTTTCCAAGCTTTGCAACATGTGCCTGATGGTGGTGTGCCTTTTCTGGTCAATGCTTTCAGGGTTGAACCAAATTAGGCTCGCAATTTTTTAGTTTACGAGTGAACTCTCCCCTGGATTTGGAGATCCCAGACAATTTCACATCAACCAATTGTCCATATAAATGGACGCGATGCGTGTCTGTTGCTTTGACAAAAATGCCGCCTCTTGATATTTGATGGGAAGTGAGCTGTATTGTATGTCAAGATTAGATAATCACCGAACACAGCTGATCGTTCATTCTGAAAACTCTGGGACATCTAAACAAGGTTCACTAACTTGGCTCTGTCTCTATCTTTTCAAGAAAATCAATATCGGCAAGATTTCATTCGCAAATTGATTAGTGCTTAGATTACTATCCACCCGTCGTCAAACCTGATGGAACCAAAACGTAGGCTCAAGAGTCCCTTCTGTGTCCCGTACTCTATGTCCGTCTATTTCCTGAAAGCGGATCTCAACGTCAGCGATTACTCTGGTTCCATGATCTTTGATACCCTCGGCTGTATCCTACGTCATGTTGCTCTCTTCGAAATGCGTGATAATGTCAGAATAAAATAAGACTTTAACATATTATCTATCCCCTTTAGGGTCATACGAAGGTCTTACTCCCCATTTCATGTCGTCATTTGAGTCATCTTTCTACTGCTATCGTCACTTCATCGTCGCCTTCGAGTTGTCAAAATCAACCACTAGAATAAGAAGAGCTGCTGCAGGATGAAAGGCTTCTTTGGTTTGCAGATAACTCATATTGAAAAGGCTTAGAGTTATCAAATGGTCATATCTTTTCAACAGTCTCAGCCAACATGTACATATCTGATCACATGAAGAATATGCTTTGACCTGGAGGATGAAATGGTCGTATGACATGTTGATTACTTATGAATTAATGGCTGATAAGAAGCTGTATCACGAGTGACAAGTGAATAAACTGTCACTGACAGTAACTTCATGACTGGTAGGATAACCTTGTAAACTGTGGGTATTCACACCGTTGACTGTAGATGACATCGCATGCTGGTGACAGTTCAAACATTAGTAATAGATGCAGTCGGCCCTGGAATAATCCATACTCTGCCTTTATTTCCCAAGCTCGAAACGTCATTCTTACCTCTTCGCAAAACCTTCAAAAATAAGTTCAGGGCTCAAGGAGGTTGCCGAGCGATGCCATCATTGTTGATATCATCACCTGGATTGAACGAATAATCTGTAGACAAATTTGGATGATCCTTCTCATCAAATTGACTATTATGGGTAACTCAATTTATCCATTTTCTCGCAACGGAAGGTTCTCCCCAGACAGAGAATCCCCTTGTGAGACCTAAGAGGTATGATGATTCTTCTCGTCAAGAAATAGCACCACTCCCCAATTTAGCTCGAGGTCGGACTTTCAAAATGATTTCCGGTAAACTCTCACACATCTTTGGCTCCACCCAACTTTATCTATTTCTCTATGGCAGCTGCACCAGCGAGCCGGCAACTTAGCCAAAGGCTCAGCTCGATTGCGCATTCTTGGGTCACAGACCCATTTCGGCCTAACATGCAGCTAGGCACATTTCTCAACTCCCTCGCGGCACACCCACGGCTTACATCCCGAGCCGTCAATGCCGCACGTTCGCTGCATGACAATGAGATGGCCAGGAAGGTGTATAGGATCAAGATTCGATTCCAGTTCTTCAACTGACCATAACATTATGTGCCTAGCATCCACTTTCGGACAAAATGCTGCATCCTCCCTCAATGCCTCACCATTACGATCGCCTTGTTGAGGGGTTCGAAAAGAGTGCCAGAGGAATAAAACGACCGTGGTGGAAAATCTTTTTCAACATCTGGTAGCGATTCTCTCTCAAAAGGACGCGTCATTGATATGCTAGCTCGAGTGTAAATGAGTGTTTGGAAATTTGAGAGAAGATGATGTCATATTAGTCTAAAGGTCGCTTAATTCACACTCAGCATTCAAGTTTAGGAAAGCACCGCTTGCACGTTCTAGCAAGGTAGAGGAAACTGAGTGTGAATAAATAATGTGGACAGGTGACTATGAACTAATCTTCCAGCATCTCGTCCTCGCCGGCCTGGGCCTATCGAATAGATCAACATCGTCATTTGTAGGATTAACTCCCGGCCATCCATATGACGTACCTTCTCCAACAACTTCCGTCGCTTCTCCCTCGCTTTTAGTTGCACCTTAAGATATTTACTGAGTGGAGCGTGCTCGAGTTGGCTTCTCAGCTTCTGTTCCCAGTCCGATACGGCGGCCATCGCCCCCGGGGAGATTGACCCTTTCCTTTGTGCCTCAACCCATTTTGCGCTCTCCTCGATACGCTCCAACAGCGTTTTCACTATACCTTGCTCCTTGCTAAGGCTGAATGCAGCGGAGTTGGACTTGGCTGATTTGAGACTTCGTCGGAGGGTTACAACGATCGGAACGGTGATTTCTGGGAAGCCAACACTGCCATGAACTACAGAAGTGGACAGCCATTCAGTGAGAAGGTAAGCTGTTTCTTCTGTGATGCCTTGGTAATAAATTCGAGTCTTGACATATTGCTGTGGAACCCGAATCTGAGTCTCCAGATCTAACGGCTTCAACGTAGAAGACTTTGGCTTGCTTGAAGGAGAAATGATGGATGTAAGGATAGAAATGAGGTAGGGCGAGAGGGGAACGTATGTATCCGATTGCTTGGTGAGTTTGAGGATGGAATGAATAATCTGTAGATGGAAGGGATACGACCGGCTGTTAGGAATGAGCCTATCAAAGACAGTTACATGAGACCATATTTGATGAGTTTATACTTCAAAAGAACTGACTTGATAGCACCGAGGGCTACTTGGACAAGAGGATAAATCAACGGTTTCATCTCGCTCACTTTCCCTGTCTGTAACTCTGCTTCTTTACTACATGCTTTTGCTAGAATGAGACACCAAAAATCAATAGAGTGGACAAATTGCCAGTTGTACACTTGTTTGTACGAGTCCTAAAACAAGCCGAGACGTGAGCTCGATGAGCAAGGTGACCGAAGGACATCAGAGGTGACACCTTCGTTTTCAGTTTCGTGCTGTTCCTGAGATGGATAGCAAGTTGCCGAATATATTTGAAAGCATGCTGGTAACCCGTTGCATGGTTAGTGCAAAATACTTCCGAAGCGGAATTCTTCATCAGATTTATGGAAGGTAGAGTATGTGTGCTTGTGCTTTTGGATGATCGGATTAGTGCAAGGTACGTATTCTAGAAACATTGTCAGACAAGAGAATTCAGTGTTTATAGTATCACCTTGAGAATATTGTCGAGTATACTATCGTCATTGGACAGTGCTAGCCGTCGCACCGACAGGAATGCAGCTATCCGGACATCATCATCGGCGCTTGACCAAAAGTCTAAACATTTCTGGAGTGGAATCAGCTACCATCAGAAACAGCAAGAACGAAAAAGTCCACCTACTTTAAGATATAGTTTGACAGATTTCCGGCTACTGACCACGTAGGGAATGACTTTGGCACTTTCCGTTAAGGCGAGGCGTAAGAGTTCTGTATCAGACAACTGGGACAACAAGTGTATCACGTTGCGGAAATATGCGAGGATCATTCTCTGCAATGTTTTGAACTTGGCAGTCTGCGTTGGGGGTTTGCTGAAGCGACTATAAGCCCGTGGAAAATTCGGTCGTATCGTCTTTGGGGCTTACAAGGTTCCGTTGGGTAGGATTTTGTATGGAACATGGTGTTCCAGCACGATGGGCGTATATCGCAATGCTGTATTGACCAACTTGTTGTAAACTAGAAACAAAATCAGGGATCCTATACCAATGGACAAAGAAAGAGTCAAACCTGAATTACTGTTGATACTCCAGGCAACAGACTGGTCATCCTCGTTCATGTAGGCGGCCGCCCGAAATGCGATCAATAATTTGCGAAGTGCTTTCAGCGACCGATGCTACCAAAACAGAACGATAATTTATGACCAATGGGAATGACGGTTCATACGGGAGGTAATTCACATACCCCAAGAAGAGCTTTTTGCCACTGCTGCAGGTGCTCTTTCGTGAGCGTAGGTATTTTCTCTTCTGCTGATTCGATATCCCCGTCTGGGATTTTTTCTCCCTCACCGGTTGCCTCGGGATTGAATTCCAGCAGTTCACGATCGTTTTCCTGAAGGTATTTATAGAACTCTGGGTCTTTGGCAGCTAGGTTTGAGAGCTCAAGCATATGTTCATCTGCTGAGCCAAAAGATGCGTCGTCATCGACTTCGATAGCGTCGTCGTCTTCAGATTCAAGGTCGTCTTCAGATTCTGGGTCGTCTTCAGATTCCTGTGAAGTGTAAAAGTCCTGTAGGAAGATGTGTGGTATATAGAGATAATCACATCATCTCCATCATCCTGCGACTCGTCGTCGCTTTCTTCCATGAAATTACCACTCAAGAAGTCATCAACGGATTTCACTCTGCCTGGTAATGAGTCGAGGCGAAATTCGAACCTGATAGAACATACCTTTTCGTACTATTAGGTAGCTTTCCAGCATCTACAGTTTTGTCTTCTTCTTCTTCTTCCTCATCATCTTCAGCACTGGTGTCGGCGTTGTCGGTCGCGGGTCGTTGATGCTTTCCAGCTTTGGATCTCTTCCTCCCTTGGATTTTCTTCCGAATTGCCTGAGATTTATGTCGCGCCTGAATAGTCTTCTTCAATTGACCACTTGAGGCAAATTTTTTGGAGGCCTTTGATGCCTTGCCCATGGCTTAGGTGAGTGCTGATTCCCGCCTTCCTTATTCCGCTCCTTGAACCCGATGGTGTAGTTTCCCACGGTTTCGAGGAACACATTTTCTTCCTTCAACAAGTAGACCTCGCCTCGTCGCACCACTAGTTAATTTGAGATCTAGCTGAGTGCTATAAAAGCTGCCGGCTTGCCTGTCAACACTCCAATGCCAAAACCATGTGGGATTTGTGACAATGACTAAACGCAAACCATCACCGTACTCGTACACTCAAACTTTGTCGCGGTATATTAATGCAGAATCCTATCTCTTTTATGTGGTGTCAACTTATACGGGGCCACATGCCAAGTCATCGGTCCCAGTTATAGACATGAACCACCTTTTTTTTTTTGAATCCACGATTTATTACAAGGTGCACATGAACCACCTTCGACTCGTGAACTAGATACCCAAATAAGCTTGTGCTAAATTTATATCTTTCAAAAGTTTTTGTCTGACTCAGCACACCGACAATAATGCCAGGTCATAAGTGTTCGTTGTAGACGTAAGCCGGTTCCTGAGTCCGATGTGCGGATCCGATAACCAAACTTGTGATCTATGGCCTCGGATGTCTATCCGCAATCATGTTTACTTATAGGCTCACACGCGTCCTGACATTTCCTCTCCTAACGTGATGTCGACCAATCCCCTACCAGAAAATGACCCCGAAATCACTAAGGAGGGGTCTGTGGCTTCCAGCGTCCTGTGGATTGATTGGGACGGACCAAAAGATACGCTAAACCCTAAAAAGTATGTGTTCCCTGATTTACATGTTATTCCTCTTGATCAACATCATTAGCTGGACTTTTCGAAAAAAATGGATGGCGACCGTGATTGTGTCCTTCTTCACGTTCATCTCTCCTGTGTCTTCTTCTATGGTTGCTCCAGCAACCTCGCAAATAGTAGATGAGTTTGGCATCACAAACAGTGTTATCCAAGCGATGGTAACCTCAGTCTTTATTCTTGGCTATGGTGAGTCTGGATTGCCGATAAAAGATCAATTACTGATCCTGCCCCAAGCCTTCGGCCCACTGGTCTGTAAATCCCCTCATCATATGCGTCCCTTTTTTGAGTCTTTTCAGTTTCTTGGTCCAATGAGTGAATTGTGGGGACGATCGAGGGTTTTACAGTTGTCCAATCTCTTCTACTTGGGTCAGTTTAATTATCAAATTTTCATATGACTGCTCACTCTTTTCGGCAGTTTGGAACATTGGATGTGGCTTTGCCCAAAACAAAGGGCAACTAATTGCCTTTCGTTTCTTAGCTGGTATAGGCGGAAGTGCTCCTTTGGTGGTACGCTGTTTTCCGTAATCCATGTAGCTAACTCCTAATGAATTCTAGATTGGTGGTGGTGTTCTGAGCGACATCTGGCTTACTGAAGAAAGGGGGAAAGCCCTTGCAATTTATTCGCTAGCTCCTTTATTGGGACCAGTAATTGGACCCGTCTGCGGAGGATGGTACGTCATTCTGATTCCTCAAAATCATGACTAATTCCTCGCTAGGATGGCGGAACGTACAACCTGGCGATGGGTGGTGTGTACCTCAATGTGACGGCCTCAAGTCTTCTTAGCTTACTCTCACCTAGTTCTGGTCGACAAGCATTGCAGACGCTTTAATTCAAGCAGCAGGCCTTATATTCTTGAGAGAGAGTGAGGAAATTCTTGCAATGTCTCAGAGTTCTTCATGACTGGTTATAGGCTATGCCCCCTTGATTCTAGAACAAAAAGCCCAGAAAATCAGAGCTTCCATGGATCTGGAAAACGGACCTATCAAAACAGTACAATCCGTTTTTGAACGTACAAACAAACAGCCGTATGTAACTCACTCGTCGCACTTTTCATGGGTCGTTGAACACACCTAAAGCTGGCAAACCCTTTTTTGGAATGCACTTAGTCGGCCATTTGTTCTCTTCATGTATGAACCGATCATGCAATTGCTGGGGATCTACATGGCTTTGTTGTATGGCATATTCTATCGTGCGTAATTTCGCTTGTCCCTTCAAGTTGAATTTGCTCAATGTATGCCCAGTTTTTCTCACAACAATTCCTGCTATTTTTACTCAAACATATCACGAGCGCATTGGAGTTGCAGGTCTCAACTATATTGCATTGGGTATTGGATTAGCAGCGGCAGCTCAAGTAGGTATCGTACTTGATGGATGACGACAGCTGATAAGTGATGAAAAGATCAACGCACGCTATATCGACAAGATATATATCTGGCTAAAGAATACACGGGGCAATGGTGTTGGTGAGCCAGAGTTCCGAATGCGTACGTTATGTCCACCCCAGAAGCTAGATAGCTGCTATATAGTTCTGACTTGTCTTGTCTAGCTTCCTTGGTGCCTGGGACTTTCATCTTTCCCATTGGCTTGTTAATATCCGGGTGGGCTGCCCAGAATCATGTTCATTGGGTTGTTACTGACCTCGTACGTGTCAAAAATGTACTATTTTTTAGCCTCTGTGCTCATGACAGAAATTAGGGAATTGTATTCATTGGTATTGGAATGATCTTCAACTTCCAAGTCATCCAGGTCTATGTTATCGACTGTTTCAGTGTTTATGCTGCATCTGCTTTGGCAGCTGCATCTTTCTTACGGGCACTTGCTGGTTTTGGTTTCCCCCTCTTTGCGCCTGTTATGTATGAGAAATTGGGGTATGGGAAAGGGGACACTGTTCTGGCGTGTGTATCTATTGTTCTTGGTTGTCCTGCGTATGTGTTTTTTTAAAACCCGTAATATCCCAGGCGGCTGAGTTTCGTTGTCGATTACAGGCCTTTCCTTTTCTGGTTCTATGGGAAGAAGATTAGGTCGAAGAGCAGGTATACCCACAAGGATACAAGGGCAGGCCATAAGTAGGCCAGCCTTTCTGCAATGCTGGAGCTATTTGATCGAGAAGATGTTATTGCAAGAAGCCCTTCCGCCCGACGATCAGCTCGATCCGAATTTTTTGGAGACAGAAGTGTTTGAGCGTGAAGAAGAATGGGCAGATCATTGGTGAGCCCTGTTAGACGGGTACTTGGGGCAGCGAGGTAGATTTCTTCCGTGAAGGAATTTTAGAGTAAGTTTAGAATAGGGTGAGCCTTTAGATTGATCAGATAACGACTTCTTCGCAATACTTGGCATTCATTCTCCCTCGTATAATGTATTTGAGTCAGAAATCTTCCACTATTCGAGGAGTTTGCCTCTGTATATGAGAGATTCTGCTTGCAAGTGACTAGCATGTATGCTTGCTTTTGCCCATTCCTAGTCTGATTCTTGACACTTCTCGATGTTTTCTGAGAAAAGGTGTGGATTGGATTGGATACTTGGGGATTAGAAAGAAAATTAAGAACTCTGCTTTTCTCTTGAGCTACTACAGGAGATGATCATCGAAGGGGTTTTTGTACTAATCTGGTATATCATAAAGTAGGTCCCCTTGTCCTCTGATATATCAAGTCAGTGCTTTGATTTTATCTAGCTTCTTGTTGAATTTTTTGGTCGATTGTGAATGCCATATATATGAGACTTTTGAGTATATATGCACATCCAGAGTTATTTTATTTTCTTTATATTTGTAAATTTTATTTATTGTTTTTAGTTTCTTTTTATTTATCGTCATCCACTAATATACTTGTCTACCTCCTGCCTAGGTCAGCCTCTATAGATAGCCAGTCACTTCAAGCAGAGCTACTTTTAGTTTGTAGCTCGCAAGGACTACGATCGAGCACCCTTTAATCGATGGATTTTCTTAAAAAAGATGATATGTTACAAATAAATAAGAGTATTGATGGCACCTCATGATTTTTTCTTTTTTGAATCGACAATTTATTACACGGTGCTCGTTCGCAGTCCGTGGTAGAGGAATCTACTTAAATAACAGTGTACGTAGTAATAATGCACATCATGATATCAAAACTCTATCATGCTAAAAATTATTTATAGCAAACAAAACCCATCTAGACTTAGACCTGATTTGGACTTTCTCTGGATAATTAAGAGACAGATTTTGTAACTTCCTTCTTGACTTCTTATGAGCAGAATCATGATATTTATGGACTAATGGACCAACCAGTGTTACATTATGATCTTTATAACTCTCAGTAACCTGGCGTAGGGTATAAAGTATATTCCAAAACAAGGAAGAAATGCAAGTTTTCTTCTTTCCCAGATTCCACTCTTGGAGTTTTAGCATCTCTGCATGATGATCCTTGGATGATCTTGTTAGAGGTGATCTAAGCTTCATACTATAGCATTTTGATATAATCTCTCTGAGAGCCCAGCATCATGAAAAAGGATATGAAGCACTCACTGGTTACAAACACTTCTAGTTAGGCTAGCAATGTAGAGTTCTAGGAAGAATGTAGGTCTACTGAGTAAAGTATAAATTCAATCTAATTCCTAGCTTAGTCATCTATTTGTAGTAAACAAACAGAAAATTGTAACAACACTTCTTACCATGGTGACTGCCGAATCTACAACTGAACTACTTAGCCAAGCAAACGAACTCCTCACCTCCCATGCTATATTGATAGACAAGATACGCTCCGCCCAAATAAAATTTCGGCAACAATTGCGAACTCTACCCTCGCCAGCAGCGGAGCTAATCAAGCTTCCTATCGCATCTTCGCCTCCACTGAGTCCCGACGATGATTTACCACCACCTTCCCCTATCCTCAAGCCCGAGGAATTAGACTTAGGTCGCTTGGACCTACCCCCAGCAAAGAAAGCTAGACTTGTCAGATATCAAAACTACGTGCCTGAGGAAGAGACCATTCGGAACGACTACTCTCAGCGATACGTGGATGGTGGAGAGTGGCCTCAAAACTGGGTAATAGGTGCTGAGCCCGAGCATAGATTTGAAGAGTAATTCCTTTTGCTTTTTTTTCTATCTCAGCGATAAAATGGAATTCCGCATCTCAGATATCCTAAACAGCAAAGACTCTTGACGTTGAAGAAGAATTCTGTCAGCAATCATTCAACACCACCTTACTATCTCTCATATACGGAATTGTCATCTCTTCAATCCAATAAATTTGACGTAATCCTCCTCGATCCTCCCTTCTCATCATCGTTCAGTTGGGATCAACTCCAAGAACTTCCTATTCCAAGTCTTGCTGCAGATCCGAGTTTTGTTTTTCTCTGGGTCGGAAGTGGTGCCGGAGAGGGCCTGGAAAGAGGGAGGGAAATTCTTGCGAAATGGGGATACCGTCGCTGTGAGGATGTTGTCTGGGTCAAGACAAATAAAACTTTGAACAAGGGACCAGGGGTTAGCCTTTCCCCCTTGGTCTCCGCATCATTGACATGTATTGCCTGTTTTAATAGACTGACCCACCTACCACCTCGTTGCTAACAAGAACAAAGCAACATTGTCTTATTGGCATTCGGGGAACGGTTCGACGTTCAACCGATAGTTGGTTTGTGCACTGCAATGTTGGTATGTGGCCTCATAGTTGATCCCCGATTTTCCCAGCTAATACTCTCAAGATACCGATGTAATCATTTGGGAAGGCGATCCAGCAGATCCAACGCGGAAACCGCCAGAAATGTATACCCTCATTGAGAACTTTTGCTTAGGAATCCGAAGGCTTGAATTATTCGGACGCCCGTCGTCACTTCGTCGAGGTTGGGTTACAGTGATGACATGGGGTATTGATCGACATCTCCCTCTCTCAGAAGATGGCTCTGTTCATGTGGAAGGCGAAGAAGGCGGCCAAGCTACAAAGTGGCAACAAGAAATATGGGAAGAGAAGATCAAGCAACTGTTGTCTAATTCGAAAGCGGTCGTGCCTATGACATCTGAGATTGATGCTCTTCGTCCCAAATCTCCAGTTCGGCATGGCCAAGGTATTTCCAGTGGTGGCGGTTCAGCCGTGAGCGGTGGTGTCGCAGTTGGAATCCCCTCCAATGCCAATACGAACGCCAGTAACCCGAGCGCAAATCGATTTACATCTGGACCCAGATTCACCAACCAGTCCTCGGTACTTTTAGCTCAGAATCAGATGGTTGCACACAATCAGATGATGATTCAGCCAGGTATGATGGGTATTGGTGTGGGTGTTAATCCTCTGGGAATGGGCATCGGGTTTCCAGTATCTATGGATGATGTGACGTCTCCTGGTTGGAATTCAATGATCAACATGGGATCGAATGTGAACGCCATGAATAACATCAACCTAGGCGCTATGGGTCCCCATGGGATGTCCGGTGGTCATGCTCACAGTCACGCTTTGAACGCAAATATGGGTATGACACCCGTTGGACCGATGGGAGGTGTCAATATCGGTCCACCTTTATCCATGCAACATCCACAGATGATGGGTCAAATGAATGGAGGCTTTCAAGGCCATGCAGCTGTGGGGTTCGGAGGTGTTCCCGTCTTCAATCCCTCTATGAGTCATGTGGGAATGGGATGGGGAGATCAAGGTGAGGTATCTGTTATCTTGATGAAGGGATGAGTGTATGTGTATTGATTTTGTTTGTTAAGGCTCCATGCCTAATGGTATGAACATGGGTGGGATCAATATGAACATGAACATGAATAATATGCATTATAACATGGGTGTAGGAGGACAATGGGGAGGTGGTGGTTTTTAACCATTAAGTTCTTTATCTACCACCACTGGGGTTCTACAAACATGCCTCTACCTAGCAAAGTCTGTTTTTATTAGATACCGGCTGTCTCCCAAGGGTTTTGAGTATGTTTACTAATGCTTTGAAGTATTTTATTTCTATTGTTACAGTTTGTTATGTTGTAACCTATCATGGAGCATCAGAAATATGGTCTTTTTTGTCTTTTGTTATTTTTGATAATATGAGAGGAAGAAAGAACATACTCTGGAGTTTGGAGATGTGAAATAAAAGGAAAAGTTGTCATGTCATATACCAAAGATTGGTATTATTTTCTTTTCTTTTCTTTTTCTTTTCTTTTCATTTATAATTAATTTTACTCCTGAACTCCTATTTTGTCTACTCCTTAGAAGTGTGATGTTGTCATATACCAAAAATTCAGTATTATTTATTATTTATATTCATTTTCATTTCATTTTCTTTATAATTTCTGCTCCTGAACTTCTAATTTGTCTACTCCTATAGGATCACAATGTAGACCAAGCACTTGTACCACCACTTCTATTCCAGGATTTGTATAAGTACTCTACCAGTATATCATAGTTCTTTAGTTCATAGATTAAAGTCATAAAGTCATCTCTTCCATAGTCTTGTAGTGCTCTTCTTCTTTGCTATATATCTCTTAACTCTGTTACTCCTAGATTTACCTCTCCTTTGGATGACATTCTACTACTCTGAAATACACAACCACAATAAGCAACAGGAGATCAAGGCACAGTACATAAGCTAAGGCCAAGGTTGTTCTACTCCTTTGTTATTACTATGTTCTCTCTAGACCAGCTGTAAAACCATAGAACTGGAGAGCAATGTCTCTCATTTCACTTAGTAGTATGTTTTACTCTTTAATTCCATTCTTTGTGTCACTTTCTGGAACCCAGAGTGTGTAAGGGCAACCAGAGTAGAGTAGACTCCAGGAGAATCCTTAGATAATATTATACTCCTAAATACATTACAACTCACCTCCAGGAGAATCCTTGAAGATTAGGATAAGGCTTCTGGGGTATACTTCTACAATATATATACTCCTACTGCTGAGATATCCCTAATCCTATAGTCCTGTTAGTCAGGGTCAGGGGTCTCCAAGTCAAGCTAAAGGGAATTAAATATTATACAGTAATATTTGATTAAGCATAGGGTTACTCTGGGCTATAAGTCTAGAGTTTCAGAGATAGTATTGGTAAGGTCCCCTTACACTTACCCCCCTCTTAAGGTTACTGCATCTTGAAGCAATGGTTCCAGAATGAAAAATTGTGTTGAAGTCCACTTGTCAGATGTATCTCAGAGCCATAGGGTGGTTGTAGTAGAACTCCACTACAAGATTCAGTGCTAAAACATCAGAGACTGCTTTCCAAGAGTTATGCTTTCTTCCAAATCTCTTCTACTTTACTAGAAACTGGAATCTCCTTCTGTGCCAGCAACTATCCAGGATCTTGTAAGAACTTAGACTGACATCTTAGAACTACTTCTAGTCTGAGTTGACAAGAAGAACTCAATAGAGTTCTTATTTGATTGCTATATAGTACTTATACACATTTTGTATTTACTTCTATTTATAATGTCCCATGCATCTCTTTTGAGCCATTCTCTCTTGTACACCCATTCATTTCCTAATTAAAAGAAAAAGAAAAGAAAAGAAATATAAATAATAACTTAGCCATTTGGTCAAGTCATAACATCATCCCCCTCTCAAGGTTCCTTGTCCTGAGGATTTTTACAACTTATAATAGGAATCACAAATATTTCTCATTTCATTATCATCTTCTTCTGTCTACTCTTTTATTCCCAAGTTTCTCTGTTTGATCTCCATCTTCTCTTTCTTTATCATTTCTATTATTCTTCATTCCCTTGCTCTTCCTTCTTTTTATCTCCTCTAATTTCTTTCTAACCTTGTCTAGTATTTCTTGTCATACTTTTTATCTGACCATCCAAATAATTTTCTCACTGTAAACCTTTCTGGTAATTTTTCTCTCCTAAATGTTCCTTCTTCTATTTCTTGTCTTCTGACGTCTTCTATGTCTCTTCTATACTCCTTTTTAAACTCCTCTATTACCTCTTTTGCATTTTCCAGGTTTTTCTTCTCTTTTCAAGTATCTGACTCCACTATAAATCCCTTCCATCATACCAGATACTTATTCTTCTCTCTAATCTGTTGCTTATTCAATATTTTCTCAACCTTCCATTTCTCTTCTCTCTCAATTATGACTAGAGCCAGTTGCTCCTTTCTATCACAAATAGCCACTTACTGATTTGTGAGTTGATAATTTGATAATCAAAAGGCTCAAAAAGCAAAGTTTAGACAGTAGCAAAAGATATTATTAAGTCTAAGGATAAACCTCAGATATACAGTCCTTAAATACATGATTGTGGTGGTCTATGCACCAGAACAGCCTACTACATGATCACTATCTATTGTTCTACATATAGGAGTACTATTGTTCTTGAAATAGAGATAACCTAACCATCTTAGGGCAGTCCTTTGTTCTATTCAAGAACAGATGATAATCTATGGATAAAGATCAGTGTTATGTGCAAACATTGAGGACCTTGTATCTCCATGGGATCTTATTGCCTTGG